>Ga0265295_1000363_pt1 | contig 92522 bp, 82 predicted proteins | sample Munlansysbiofilm_FD_192503 | JGI IMG/M metagenome (GOLD analysis project Ga0265295, IMG submission 192503) | Leachate microbial communities from a municipal landfill in Southern Ontario, Canada - Methane capture system biofilm | ecosystem: Engineered > Solid waste > Landfill > Unclassified ... | reverse complement strand
TTGAGGGGAAGTGCTGGAATTGGCAGACAGGCATGACTTAGGATCATGTGCGGCGACGCGTGAGGGTTCGAGCCCCTCTTTCCCCACTTCACAACTAATAACCAAAGAGGTAAACATTGAAAACTGAAAAAGAATATACTGATGACCATCAGGTCAAAGTTACTGCTGAATTCGAACAGGATGTCCTGGACGGTTTCAAAAAACGCGGCGCACGAAAAATCGCCAAGACTACCCGCATCCCCGGATTTCGTCCCGGTAAGGCTCCCTATAACGTAATCCTAAACCATGTGGGTGAAGGTGCAATCCTCGAAGAAGCAATTGATTTAATGCTCGATGATGTTTATCCCGAACTTCTCAAGCAAGAAAACATTGAACCCTACGGTCCCGGAAATTTGGAAGAAATCAAAAGCCAGGAACCCCCTGTCTTTGTATTCTCCATTCCTTTGGCTCCTGTCGCTGAACTGGGCAACCTTGACGAAATTAAAAAGCCTTATGAGCTCCAGGCAGTCACTGATGATGACGTTGATCATTTCATCGATCAAATGCGCCAGCAATCTGCAACCATTGTCCCGTTCGAAGGCGAAGCCAAAGTTGGGCAATTGGTCTATTTCACCTTAGAAGCAATTGACGAAAACCCGAGCGACGCAGAAGATGCTGTTTTAGTAAAGTCTGCTCCTCAACAAACTTTAATCCCTACCAAAAAAGAGGAAAGTGATACTGAATGGCCTTTCCCTGGTTTTGCCCGGGAATTTATCGGCAAAAAAGCCGAAGACAAATTCTCAATTCAGCATGGCTATGAAGACAAAGAAGAATACGATATCTTTGCAGGCAAAAATGTCTGTTTTAACATTGATCTTCAATCAGTCAAAGAGCTTGAACTTCCCTCAATCGATGAGGAATTTCTCAAACAGGTCGGCGGTTTTGAGAGCGAAGACGCACTTCGCCAGGCTGTGCGGGATAAATTAGAAAACGATGGTCGTGCTGATTATGACAGCACTTATTACACAGAACTACTTGATTTGATCCGTGAACAAGCAAGTCTAAAATACCCCCCTCAAATGGTTGAAGATGAAGAACATGATGTCCTCCATCAAATTGAGCATAGTCTTGAACATCGCGGTTTGGATTTGGATGTTTATCTCAAGATGAAGAAAATCGACCATGATCAGTTTATGGAAGAAGAAGTTAAGTCTGTTGCTCATAACCGTTTGGAACGCTCGATTGTAATGGATGCCATTCGGGATTTGTTTGATGTCAAGGTAGATGAAAAAGATCTTTCGATGGAATTTAGCAACTTGATGAATGAGATGCTTGTAACCGGTGAATTTGAAACCGCTTTAAAAGAACTTGGCAAGGACAAATTCCAAGAGTATCTTTCAACAGAAGCTGCCAGGAACGCACTGGTTAAAGCAATCCGCTTGCAGTTACGCAAAATTGCCGCTCCTGAATCAATTCCTGCCGAAGAAGTCAAAGAAGAAACAGCCGAAGTAACTGAAGAAAATGAGGCTGAATCCTCCGAAAGCTCTGAAACTCCGGTTGAAGAAAAAGCTGAAGATAGCTCAGAAAAAGAAGCTGAATAAGACTAACAAATTTCTTATAAAGAACTAGTAAACTAAGCATGAAAGGACACTACAATAATGCAAAATAATGATTTTCAATCAGTGGTTCCAATGGTCGTTGAGCGCGGAGCGCTTGGCGAACGTGCTTATGATATTTACTCTTTACTACTAAAAGAACGCATCATCTTTGTTGGTTCCGCTATCAATGACCAGGTTGCGAATCTCGTAGTTGCACAATTGCTCTACCTCAGCCAAATTGACCCTGAAAAATCTATTCAGATGTACATCAATTCCCCCGGTGGTTCAATTTATGCCGGCCTGGCAATTTTGGATACAATGAGAATGATTCCCAACTCAATTAGCACCGTCGCCGTCGGTATGGCAGCAAGTTTTGGCACTGTCTTATTAGCCGGTGGCACAAAAGGTCAACGGTACGCTTTACCGAATGCGACCATCCATATGCACCAACCGCTTGGTGGCTCTGAAGGTCAAGCTTCGGATATCGAAATTATGGCGAAAGAAATTCTTCGACTCAAGACGTATTTAAACTCGTTCTTTGCCGAAGTTACCGGGCAACCAATCGAAAGAATTCAAAAAGATACCGACCGCGACCATTACATGACTGCCACTCAAGCCCTCGAATATGGTTTGATTGACAAGGTATTGGAACCTCCTAAGAAATAATGATCCTTGATCATTTCCCAACGCTCAAAGGCCTCATCCTCGACATGGATGGGGTCATTTGGCGTGGGAACGAAGCAATTGGAAACCTGCCTGAGATTTTTTCTACAATTCGTCAAATCGGGTTAGATTTTGTTTTTGCGACAAACAATTCTGCTAAAACCATTGAAGAGTATCAAGACAAGCTCCATTCTATAGGTTTGGAAGTTGAACCGAGGCAGATATTAACCAGTGCTGTGGCGACCTTCTTCTATTTACAAGAAAATCACCCAAACAAGAAAAATCTGTTTATCATCGGATCGGATTCTTTCAAGTCCGACGCAGTTGAACGCGGTTTTACCTTGGTGAATGCTGAGAACAATCTCCAGGCGGATTTTGTGGTCGTTGGTTTAGACACAAATTTTAATTACGAAAAGATAAAATTCTTTGCTAATCAAATTTTCGAAGGCGCAACTTTTTTGGCAACAAATGCCGACCCAACCTACCCGACTCCCCATGGTCCAATCCCGGGTGCAGGCGTGATGGTTGCTGCGGTAAAAACAGCCTCCGGAACTGAGCCGATTATTATCGGTAAACCTTCACCAAATATGTATAAGCAAGCAATCAAAACCATGCAATTAGAACCTGATCAGGTGCTTTGCGTTGGTGACAGACTAATAACCGATATCCTCGGAGCACATAATGGTGGCTTTCATTCCGCCTTTGTTCTCTCAGGCGTAAACTCTTTGGCTGATTTAGAAAAGTGGGAGCCAAAACCTGATATCGTTGCGAAAGATTTGGAAACTTTGATTTATGGATAAAAAATTATTGCTTGACTTAACCAGCAAAGAGCTAACTGAAGAGTTAGCAAGATTAAAGCAGCCCAAATTCCGTTCTAAACAAATCATTGAAGGGCTTTACAAACATCATTACCAAAACTTTTCCGAATTTGGCAACATTCCAAATTCACTAAAAACTGAATTAGAAAACAATTTCGTTCTCGATCCGGTTAAACCTATAACCAGTCTTGTTTCAAGTGATAAAAAAACGGTTAAGCATCTTTTTGAACTCCAAAATGGTAATAAAATCGAAACCGTTTTGATGAAGTATGCTGACCGAAACACAGTTTGTATTTCGAGCCAGGTTGGCTGCCCTCTCGGTTGTGTTTTTTGTTCTACCGGTCAAATGGGTTTTACACGGAACTTGAGCAGTGGAGAGATTTTAGGCCAAATCCTTTTCGTCATGCGCGAGCTGGAAGCAAAAGGCGAAAAGCTGACTAATATTGTTTACATGGGCATGGGCGAACCTTTCCTAAATTACGCAAATGTAATTCACTCTGTCAACGCCCTTACCGACCCCGATTTATTCAATTTTGGTGCCAGAAGAATTACAATCAGCACCGTTGGCATTATTCCAAAGATTAAAGAATTCACAGATTTAGACTCTCAGGTCAATTTAGCCGTTAGCCTACACGCACCAGAAGACGAATTACGATCTCAACTCGTTCCAGCTAACAGAATTCATCCGCTAACGAATCTGATTGCCGCCTGTAGAGAGTATGTTGACACGACTCGCCGCCGAATTACTTTTGAATATGCCCTGATTGACGGGATAAACGACAGTGAACGGCAAGCAAAGCAATTGGCGGCATTGGTTCGTGGTATGCTTTGTCATATCAACTTGATTGCCTTGAATCCGAGCAAAGAATACCCTATGCCGGGTTCTCCCCGTGAACGGGTTAACGAATTTGCCAAAGTCCTGACTGATATCGGGATACCAAATTCCGTTCGTTTACGAATGGGGATTGATATCAATGCCGGTTGCGGGCAATTAGCACAAACTCAGCAAAGTGAAAAATAGAAATTATGGACAATATTTTTAAAAAATGGTTTGATAGCCTTGAAAAAACCCGTGAAACCACATTCGGAAAGATTGCAACTTTTTTTGGGGCAACTGAAATTAATGACGAAACCTTTGATGAACTCGAAGAATTGCTTATCAAAGCCGATCTCGGCGTGCAAACTACGCTAAATTTGGTTGATACCGCATTCGAAAAAACCGATGAACTCGGCCTGACTAAAACCGCTCAGCTTGAAGACTTGCTCAAATCTGAACTTTCTGATCTACTTTACAATGCCGAAGAACCGGATTTCTCACAAAAGCCAACCGTAATCATGGTTGCCGGTGTCAACGGTTCGGGCAAAACCACCTCGATTGGAAAATTAGCTGCCCGATATAAGGCGATGGGAAAAACCGTTTTGCTGATTGCCGCGGATACCTATCGTGCCGCTGCAACGGACCAGTTAGAAGTTTGGGCAGATCGTGTTGACGTCCCGATTGTAAAAGGTCAACCTGACAGCGATCCGGGTGCGGTTACCTTCGACGGAATCAAAGCCGCCCTCGCCCGCAATATTGATGTCGTTCTAATTGACACTGCCGGTCGCCTTCATACCCGATATAACCTGATGGAAGAAATCAAAAAAGTCTATCGCGTAGCTGAAAAAGCCCTTCCCGGTGCACCGCATTATTCCTGGATTGTAATAGACACCACAACCGGACAAAACGCCCTTAATCAGGCAGAAGCCTTCGGCAAAGCAGTTCACCTCAACGGCGCAATTTTGGCAAAGCTTGACAGTTCAGCCAAAGGCGGGATGGTCTTCGCTATTAAAGACCAACTCAACCTGCCGGTTATTTATGCCGGTTTGGGTGAAAAAGTTGAAGACTTGCAATTGTTTGACAAAGAAGCCTTTATTGATAGCATTTTCACAAAGGACGAAGGGAAATAAGATGGCTGACCTTAACGACCGCATCAAAACCTTGAATACTCAATTCAATTTGCTCCAGGAGCATCTTTGACTTAGCTCAAAAAGCTGAAGAACTCTCAAATTTACAAAAACAAAGCGAAAACCAAAACTTTTGGGATAATCCAACAACTGCCCAGGCGGTTATGAAAAAAATTACTTCGCTTGATAACCAAATCAATGAATGGAACTCCCTTCAAACGCAAATCGAAGGTTTGGCATCTCTGCTTGAACTTGATGATGGCAGTCTAAGCCATGAAATTGAGCAACAAGTAGACGACTTGGAAAAACTGCTCGATAAAAAGCAAACCACGCTCTTGCTTTCAGGCGAATATGACCAGGGGAACGCTATTTTGGCAATTCATGCCGGTGCCGGTGGTACCGATTCGCAAGATTGGGCTGGTATGCTCGAGCGAATGTATTTGCGTTGGGCTGAAAACAGCGGTTACAAAACGGAAATTTTAGACAGAACTCCGGGTGAAGAAGCCGGTGTCAAATCGGTAACCATTTCGGTAAGCGGCGAATTGGCATATGGCTACTTGCGATCCGAAAAAGGCGTCCACCGTTTGGTTCGCCTTTCGCCCTTCGACTCGGCTCACCGTCGGCATACGTCCTTTGCTCTGGTCGAGCTTCTGCCCGAAATTGAGGACAACAGCGAGATTATTATTCGTCCGGAAGACATCGAAATTGAAGTCTATAAATCCTCGGGTGCAGGCGGCCAAAACGTTCAAAAGAACATGACCGCAGTCCGCATTATTCATTTAGCGACTGGTTTAGTGGTAACCTGTCAAAATGAACGCTCGCAAACTCAAAATCGCGAGTCTGCTCTAAAAGTTTTACGTTCTCGTCTTTTTGAATTGCAACAGCAAGCCCATGCTGATGAAATTTCGGATCTCAAAGGCGAATTCAAAAAAGTGGAATGGGGAAGCCAAATCCGCTCCTACGTCCTTCATCCCTATCAAATGGTTAAAGACCATCGCACAGAGTATGAAACCGGTAATACTCAGGCAGTCTTAGACGGTGCTCTGGATGGTTTCATGGAAGCTTATCTAAGAATGAAATAGATATTTGCTGCCTTAGCCCAATGAATTTTATGCTGTTGGATTGGTAGAATAATTAATTTTTATTGAATCCAATGTAGGGCGAGGTTAAAGGTGCCACGAATATGTTGATGCTGAAATCTTGTGCACCTTTAACCCGCCTACGTTTCGGTTTCACGAAAACTTTGATCTTTAGGCTCACGGCGGCGACTTGAAGATGGGATTGCGCATAAAATTCTTCGAGGTTTAAACATCTTCAAGTTCGCCCTACGCTATGTATGTCTCGAAATGCTTGATTTTAGTAATGCAAAGGGCAATTTTTAACGAAGAAGGTAATTTTTAGTTTGTTTAGTCAATAACGAAAAAACCGCTTTTGTGAGCGGTTTTTTCGTTCCCCGGTCGATAAGAATTTAGTCTAAAATTTTCGCCAATTCAATCATCTGTGGGTCGAGTTTTTTGGTTTTACCAGTAATTTCTTCATAGGGAGTGGTGGCAACTTTACTTTTTACCTGGCCGACCAAAACGCCATACTCGCCCCGATCAATAGCTTCAACTGCACCATTGCCAAGACGTGAAGCCAAAATGCGGTCAAAAGCGCCCGGCTCTCCACCTCGTTGGACGTGGCCCAAGATTGTAGAACGAACGCTAAAACCTAAACGATCGCGATGTTTTTGGAAAAATTCAGTTAATTTTGCCGCATTATAGTCAGCCCCCTCAGCTGCAACGATTAGGGCATGGTTTTTACCATGAGCATAAGCCAGTCGCAAATCCTCGGCAATTTCTTCAGGATCGGTAGGCCGTTCAGGCAAGGTAATCGCTTCCGCTCCACCGGCTAAACCGGAAGCCAAAGCAAGGTAGCCACATTTTCGACCCATTACTTCAAGAATAAAAGCACGTTGGTGGGAAGAGGCGGTAACCTTCAAGCGGTCAATTGCTTCAAGGGCAATGTTCAAAGCGGTATCTACGCCAATTGTCATTTCAGAACCAACCAGGTCATTATCAATCGTTGAAGCTACACCAACAGTGGGAAAACCCATCTGGTTCAAAAAGTGGGCACCGGTTTGGGAGCCATTTCCACCGATTACAATCTGGGCTTCAATTCCCAAGCGGTTGAGGTTGCGAATTGCTAAAGTGCGCCCTTCAACGGTTTCAAACTCGGCACAGCGGGCACTGCCCAAAATTGTGCCGCCTCTTTGTAAAATGCCGCCAACATCACGTGAAGTCAACTTTTGGATCTGCCCATTAATAAGACCCTGGTAGCCATTTGAAACACCATAGACATCCCAACCTTTGGCTATACCGGTGCGTACAACGGCCCGAATTGCTGCATTCATTCCGGGAGCATCGCCCCCACTTGTTAAAACTGCAATGCTTTTGCTCATAATTACTCCTCATCCAATCTTACAATAAACTAAATTATAATTCATGAATATTGTCTGGAGGCAATCTGTGAAACGAGATATTTTAGTTGCATTATATAGTGAAGACCCTTATGTTATAAATTGGATGTCCCTTTTAGTCGTTCGTGATTGGCGAACGAGGGTTATCACAACCGCTTCACAGCTGACTGAGTTATCAGAGCTGTTTCAAGGCACGAATGTCCTTTGCGATACGATTGTTGTTGATCTTGACAATTGCAGCTACCTCAAACAAATCGGAAAATTCTTGTCGGATTCAACAAAATCCATCAAAGTTTTGGGTTTGACACGCAAACAAAACCTCGATTTTTTCAAAGTCATACCTGAGGAGGCAATTTCGGGTTTGCTCTATAAGCAAGAAATCGAAGATTCCCTCGGCTGGGCAATTTCATTTGGTTTCGACAATACACCGGTCTACACAGCGATGGCTTTGGACGATGCCTGGAAAGTGAACTTTTTCGTCCCAAAGAATCGACTGGTATTAAAATCCAGGAATTACCCGGGTTTAACCGATCGTCAGAGTGCAATCGCCAAATTAGCGATTATCTTCTCCATCACCAGGCGCGATTTGGCAGATGAACTCAAAATATCTGACCAATGGAGCTATGGCGTGGTCAGCGAGCTTTATAATAACCTTGGTTTGGGTGATATTTTGGATAAAAATCAAAATTTTGAAAGCATTTTGGAGAATGACAAAGTAATCAAAACCCATATCGATGGAATTTTAGAAGATCTCGGTGACAGTAAAAAAGCCCGTGATTTAGAAACCCTCGCCTTCCATCTTTTGACCATGCCGGTGATTGAATAGGCGACAAGCCCAAAGCAATACGCTTAAGCTATCTCAGCCCTTAATTAACACCGCCCTGCAAGGTGCCGCTTCGCGACATTCAAGTTTTAGTGGCAAACAAATTAATTCTGCTTCACCCGGCTCAATTTTTCGCAAGTCGAGTGTTTCCAAAATAATCACATCATTCGCTAAAAGAATTTTGTGAGTAGTTTCTGAATCGTCATAAGGAGCAATTGAAAGATAATCAATCCCAACCAGTTGACAAGCATGAGCAACCAACCATTCTGCCGCGCTTGGTTCAAGCCCTGTGTATTCCTCGACAAAATCTGTCGGCGAATCATCCCAGAAGGAACTGTTGGAAGTTTTAAACAAAATCCTGTTTACGTCATCTAAATTTAGGGATTCAAGAAAATCGGCATCTATCTGACTTCCGGAAGGCACCTCAACTACAATCGCCTTACCAATCATTTTGCTCAGATCCAAATCATCCATCGTCTTGCCGCCTTCAATAAAATGGAGAGGCATGTCGATATGTGTCCCAACATGTGCGCCTATTTGTATGGAGCTGACGTTAGACATCGCACCGTCCGCAATCTTGCTTTCCCAACCGATTTTGGCAGCTTCGTCACCTGGCCAAACCAACATTCCGTTTTTTATTCCAATTGTGATGTCGATTATTTCCATTTTTCTCCTTATTTATACGGTTTGATAGTTTTCGGAAGGATTTTTGCTTACAATATTGTAATTGAAAGGCAGACTTATGAATAGCGATAAGTTGAAACAGAGGTCTTATGAATAAAGTTTATATTTCCGGCATCGGACAAACGCCGGTTTCAGAAAGCTGGGAAAAATCTTTGAAAGAACTCGCCGGTGATGCCGGACTGGCGGCGATGGATGATGCTGGCATTGGCTATCCCGACGGGCTTTTCGTTGGAAATATGATGGCAATTACCGCCAATCATCAGGCTCAGCTTGCAACGCTGATGGCTGACTGGCTTGGTTTTCATCATAAGCCGGCTATTTCAATTGAAACAGCCTGTAGCTCCGGCTCTGCTGCCTTCCGGATGGCACTGATGGCAATCGCCAGTGGGGAAATGGAATCCGCACTGGTTATTGGTGCTGAAAAGATGACCGATTCACCGGGAAACGAAATTACCGCCAGTCTCGCCACTGCTGCCGATGCGGAGCTTGAAGCGGATATGGGACTTTCTTTTGTCGGAATCAATGCCCTGCTGATGCGTCGTTATATGTATGAGTATGGATGGGAGCATTCCGATTTTACCAATTTTTCAATCAACGCCCATGCAAACGGCGTTCACAATCCAAATGCTCGCCTAAGGAATGCGATTACGAAAGAATCATTTTTAAACGCCCCTATGGTTTCGGACCCAATCAATCTGATGGATGCTTCCCCCGTTTCAGATGGTGCGGCAGCGATTATTTTGACCAATCGACCGATGAATACCCGGGGAAAGACAATTGCTGTCATTGCCTCCGCAGCCATGACCGATACGATTGCACTTCAAAATCGCAAAGTTGGAACAAAGCTTAGTGCGGCTGAAAGCTCTGCCCGTTCAGCTTATGCTCAGGCAGGACTGGAACCAAAAGACATCAGCCTTTTTGAATATCACGACGCTTTTTCGATTATGGCTGCTCTTTCGCTTGAAGCAGCTGGTTTCGCCGATCCCGGTCAGGGACCAAAGCTTGCCATTGAAAACAAAATCGCTTTTGATTCCGAAATTCCTGTGGCAACAATGGGCGGTTTAAAATCGCGCGGACACCCGGTCGGAGCAACCGGGATCTATCAAATTGTAGAAGCCAGCTTGCAACTCCAAGGAAAAGCCGGTTTCACTCAAGTTAAAGACCCTAAATATGCAATGACCCAAAATATTGGTGGGTCTGGTTCCAATATCATTACGCACATTCTTCAAGCCGAGTGATACAATTAACACAGTTAGGCAAAAACCCAAAAGATTAAGAGAGGGTCCAATGAAGGAATTTCACCTTACCAAAGTAGCACGAGACAAGTACCAATTTGACGAGGTCTTGTTTTCTAAAAACGGGAATGTCATCTTTGCCAATTTCCATGCTTCGCGCGAATTTGCCCATAAAATAAATCAACTCCTGCCGGAGAACGAAGAGCTTAATAAGCTTGCCTCCCCTGCCGATATCAATGCCCTTGGATTGATTGACGAAATATTTCATCAAATAATTGAAGAATATTATCGTGCCCACGGAAGACAGATTCAAAGCGCATTAGCAAAATTTGTTATCGAACGTCTCGGAGGAAGAGAAGCTATCGATACTTTGGTAAAGTTCAACGAACAATTTCCACCCGTTTCGGTTTATCAAGCGGAGCAAAACGCTCGCGAATATCTCAAAGGATTCGATAATGGGATTAATAATTACGATAACACCATTGAAGAACTCCTGACGACCTGGCTGCATAACATGAACCCAGCGGCAAGTTCCTATCGTGAACTTTTTGATGATCGCCCGCTCTATACTTCGAGTGATTATGCACCCTTGATTGACGCTGTCCAGCAATTTTTCAAAACCCAGCCAACTTTCGGTCCCGAAAACCAGGATTTGATTAGCATGTTGCGTGCACCGGCTTTGCGAAACCCTGATTCACTGAGCGATCAGTTGGAATTCATCCGCGAAACCTGGTCTTTATATCTCAGCGACTTCCTCCTGCGTCTTTTGGGCAATCTGGACATCTACAGCGAAGAAGCAAAAGCGCGTTCGATGTTCTTTGCCGGAGCGCCAGATTTTTCTCATGCTCAAACTTTGGTTCCTCAATATGGTGCCGATGCCTGGTCACAAGGTTTAAGTGAAAGCGAGAATTTTAGCCAGGACAGCGATTGGATGCCCCGGGTCGTCATGGTTGCAAAAAACGCCTATGTCTGGCTCAACCAGCTTTCGCGGCTATATCAACGGGATATCAGCCGTTTGGATCAAATCCCGGATGAAGTTCTTGATCAGCTTGTGGAATGGGGATTCACCGGATTATGGCTTATTGGACTTTGGGAACGCAGCGATGCCTCCCGTGAAATCAAGCAAATGTCCGGAAACCCTGAAGCCGTCGCCTCTGCTTATTCTCTCGCCCGATATAAAATTGCTGAGCGATTGGGCGGTGAAAGCGCATGGAATAATTTATCTGAACGCTGTGGCAAACGTGGCATCCGCCTCGCCAGCGACATGGTTCCCAACCATATGGGAATCGATTCTGACTGGGTCTATGAACATCCCGATTGGTTTATCCAAACCGATTACCCGCCTTTTCCAAACTATCAATTCAACAGTCCGGATCTTTCAAAACGCCCGAATATCAGCATCCATATAGAAGACCATTATTATTCCCGAAGCGATGCCTCGGTTGTTTTTAAACATTATGACCACGAAAGCGGCAAAACTCGTTATATCTATCATGGAAATGACGGCACCAGCATGCCCTGGAATGATACCGCGCAATTAAATTACCTCGATCCGACGGTTCGCGAAGCGGTCATCCAAACCATTCTCGATGTCGCCCGTAAATCACCGATTATTCGCTTCGATGCTGCCATGACGCTTACCAAAAAGCATTACCAACGGCTTTGGTTCCCTCAACCGGGTACCGGCGGAGATATCCCTTCCCGGGCAGATTTCGCCATGACTAAGGAAGACTTTGATAAAGCCATGCCTGAAGAGTTTTGGCGTGAAGTGGTCGATCGGGTTGCCAGCGAAGTTCCGGACACCTTGCTATTAGCAGAAGCTTTTTGGCTGATGGAAGGCTATTTTGTTCGCACACTGGGTATGCACCGCGTTTATAACAGTGCTTTCATGCACATGATGCGCAACGAAGAAAACGAAAAATACCGCCAGCTGATAAAAAATACACTCGTTTATGACCCTCAAATTCTAAAACGTTATGTCAATTTTATGAACAATCCCGATGAAGAAACCGCTTCGGAGCAATTTGGCAAGGGTGACAAATATTTTGGGATTTGCACGCTTCTCTCAACCATGCCCGGTTTGCCAATGTTTGGACATGGACAAGTTGAGGGCTATTCGGAAAAATACGGGATGGAATACTATCGCGCCTATCGCGACGAAACCCCGGATCAAGGTTTGATTGACTGGCATGCCAAAACAATCTTCCCCCTGCTTCATCGCCGCAAGATTTTTGCAGAAGTCGAGAACTTCCGTCTGTATGATTTTTGGAGCGATAGCGGTGGTGTCGATGAAAATGTTTTTGCTTACAGCAATGCCTGGCAAGCTCAGGCGGCTTTAGTGATTTACAACAACCATTCTGGGAACGTTTCCGGTTGGATTAAACAATCCGCCCAATTTCTTGTAAAAGATGGTGATAATTCACACCTTGAAGAAAGCGCCCTTGCCGACGCATTGCACTTGCAAGGGAATGAAGCTGATCTTGTTCTGTTTCGTGAGAACAAAAGCGGTCTTTGGTATCTGCGGTCCTTGAACGAAATCCGCGAAAAAGGCATGCATTTTGAATTGCAGGGATATGATTATCAAGTCTTGTTGGATTTCAACATCGTCAACGGACCTCAATTTGCTGCCCTCTACGCCAGTCTGAACGGTCGGGGAATTGCCGATATCGCCGGTGCTTTGGAAGAATTTGAGGTCGCTCCTACGCTGGAACCACTTCGTCGCCTTTTGAATCAGGAAAACTTCACGCAACTCATGAAAGAAGAAAAGAGCGAATTTGACGAATCTCCGTCAGCAGCCTTGGAAAATATACTCAGTCTGCTACGGCAAGCCGGAGAAGCCCAAGCGAATCACTTCGACCTGGAAGAAGCCAACAGCCAGGCTGGACAACTGCTCGAAAACCTCATGGATTGGGACAAATTCAGGGGTAAAATGGCTCTTGATTCCATGTATACTACACGCAATCTGGCAGAATATTTGGAGACGTCTCTCGAAAAAGATCCGCGCAAATATATTGTCCTGGCGATTTGGTCTTTACTCGGAAACTTAGCTGCTCCTTTAGACAATCAGGATGGACAAAGGTTAAACTGCGAAATTTTGTCCAAACCAGCGGTCTTCAAGACGCTAAAAAATGCCTTGGTTCAATCCAGCTTTTCAGAATATGAAGCTGTAAAACACAGTCAAATTATTCAGAGCCTGATATTAAAAACGGATTTGATAGCACTTAATACCAGTGCCCGAAATCTCCTTGAAAGCTGGTTAGAGAATCAAACAATACGGGAATTACTGGAAATTAATGAATATCAGCAAATCCGCTGGTTTAATAGAGAACAGTTTGAGCAATTCATCTGGTATCAAAAAGCAGCCCATCTCTTGAGACTTTCAATTAACTCAGATCTGGACACGAGTGAAAAACTCGAACAGGTCCTCCATCAGGAAGCCCTCTTCAGTCAAATTAGCGAGGCACTTGAAAATTCGGAATACAAGCTCGATAATTTGCTTGACTTACTCGGCTAACTAAGCCTCGTTCTTTGCCCTTAACAAGGTCTGAGTGAAGACGGTGTCCGCCCTCAGACCTGTTTTTTTATCACGAACGGCTTTCAGGGTTTCCAACAAATGATCCGGAATCACGTTTCCGCTGGCTTTTTCGGTCAGCCAAACAGCCATTGCGGCATAAGCGATATTGTTTTGCGGTTCAATCCGATGAAACTCCTCGAAAAACCAACCACATGAAGTAAACATACACTGCCTTTTGACCTGTGCTTCCATTAAGAGCGCTATTTTAGCCAGATCTTCCGAAGAAACGGAAGTGATTCCCTCTTGTTCCAACAATTCAGCCAAACTCATTTGTCCATTGTAAACTTTGATGTATTCATTCCTAAATCTCGCGGGATTGGCGACAAAATTTTTCATAAAGTCAGCATAAATGCCATCCAACCAATCGGCAATCGTCCGCATCGAATGGAACAAGGGCTCTTTCCAATCTGCACCGGGCGTGCAAGCACATTCCTTTTGCCAACGTTGCACGCCATGGAAGCATGACCAAGACGATGGAGAAATCAATCGTGCCTTAGTTTCGACACGGTTCTCAGTCAACCAGAGACCGGGATAATTCCAACGAACATCAGGGTTTTGCTCTTCGGAATTGAGCACATAAGTTAAAAATTTATCCCTGAAAACCTGATGATGACCATACAACTCCCCATCACTGGCAACAAAAGTCAAACCATTTTCGTCACCTTGGGTCTTTTCTCGAACGATTTGCAAAAAATGATCCCCATTCGATGTCGATTCAGGAATAAAACTGATCATCGTGCTCAATTCGCGATTATAAGGGAAAATAATAAAGGGTTCACGTCCTTCGGGCAAATCGATAAGGTAGGCACCCTCTTTTCCATCATCCGGGGTTTCAATCTGCCAGGGAGCCAAAATGGTGAATTTCAGCCCTAAATCAGATAATACACAAAGCGTTTCAATATCAACCGCAGTTTCCGGCAGCCAAATTCCTTGAGGTTTATGACCAAAACGCATCTCAAATTCGGATATCCCCCAATAGACTTGAGTTATTTTGTCTTCTTTTGTCGCTAATGGCAAGATTGTGTGGTGGAAACTTTGCGCCATCCCATTTCCAATTCCAAAGCGTTCAAAATTTTCCCGTTCTTGTTCAACGATTAATTTGGCAATTTCCGGTTTTTCAGCCACCATCCAACGAAAAAGTGTTGGTCCGATGTTAAAACTAATTTTGCCAAAATTGCCGGCTAATGCATTTGGTTCGTAGCATTCTGCTAAAATCTTTTCATTCCAGTTGTTGAAAGGTTCAGAGCCAATCTCTGAAGGAATATAATTTGAAATCGGGTCTTCCCGGGGAGGTTGATAAAAGTGTCCGTGGATACAAAGATTCATTTGTTTTTCGGTTTTCCTTTGAGGTATTCAAGCTTTAGTTTCATTCTTGCCGGATTTATTTCAAATATTCGTGCCATACTATCCAAAGCTGTTGTCCGGTTTTCTGCTAAGTAGTCCATCCAGTATACGTTAATTGGCGGATTTTTCATATTGTTTTCGACAATTTGAGTGAAATAGCTGTATTGGACCGCTGAAATATTCAGGAATTTCGGCCTTCTGCCTATTGCCTCGCCAACGGTCTGAGCGATTTCGCGATAGCTTAAATGTTCAGGGCCACCAAGTTCAATAGTTTGGTTGACCGTATCAGGCATATCCATCGACCAAATCATCGCAGTAACGAAATCGTCCACCCATAGAGGCTGCATGAGCACCTGCCCTTCTCCCGGCAGAAAGTAAACGCTCAAAAATCGTTTCAGCAATCGTGCGATGGAATCGGTGAAATGGTCATTTTCGCCGAAAAGCCAACCCGGTCGAAAGATTGTATATGGCAAGCCGGATTTTTTGACAATTTCTTCGCCTCTGCCCTTTGCCTTCAACAAACCGTAGGCAGAATTGCGGTCAGCGCCCAAATGACTGATGTAATAAAAGCGCGAAACGCCGGCTTGGGTGGCAATTTCGGTGAAGCGCTCCAGGTTTCTGATTTCAAATTGCGTCAAATCCGCCTTTAATCCTTCGGCTTCCACACCGGCTAAATGGAAAACTACATCCACCTGATTAAAAGCAGCCCGTAAACTCCCCTGGTCATCCAATGAACTCATCACGACATCATAACTTTTACCGATTGGCAATTCTCCCCTTCCACTGCCGGGAGAGAGCAACAAGCGATATGGCAATGAATGCATTTCAAGCTTCTCGACCAATTTCCTACCGATAAATCCCGTACTGCCACTAATCAAAATCATTCCGCAATTATAGCAGGTTTGAACTGGCACAATCCTTGCACATTAAAGAACGTAAGAAAGAGGAAAAAGATATGGAAAAGAAAATCGGATTTCATTATTTTCAAGATTTAAATCACTACCAAAGCCGTGATTTAGCACTTTGGCAACCTGAACTTGAATCGCTTCAGGCGGGTTGGTTGGTTTTGAAAGCCAGTCCTAATTATGCTATTCCCGAAGAATTTATCACCGGTTTGCTTGATTCGGATGTTCAACCGATCATCCATTTTGATATTCCGGTAAATTCCGATTACCGCCCGGAAGACTTGCGCATACTTCTCAGTTCTTATGCACATTGGGGCGTTAAATATGTGATTTTCTTCGATCGTCCAAACATGAAATCAAGCTGGTTGCACGACACCTGGTCGCAAGGGGATTTGGTTGAGCGTTTCCTCGACCGTTATCTTCCCTTCGTTCGGGCTGCTGAGCAAAACGGCTTGACGCCTATCTTCCCTCCTCTGCAACCCGGTGGGGATTATTGGGATCTCTCTTTCCTCAAAAAAGTGCTCAATCTGGTCAAACAACGTCGCTCTCTTGACTTTGTTTCCAACCTGCATATTGCGGTCAGCTCGCAAACCTTCAACCATCCCCTCTCCTGGGGTGCCGGTGGGAAGCGCAACTGGAAAGTGCCCCGTCCTTATTCCAAAAGCGAGATTGGCGAAGAAGATCACATCGGCTTCAACACCTGGCAATGGTATACCGATCTCGTCAATAGCATTTTAGGGATTGAGCCAAAACTCTTCCTCTTCTATTTTGGCAGTGCCGATATCAAACAAAGCATCCTCGACCCAAAAGTCAGTTTTGAAGAATTGATTGACTTCGCAATGAAGCCCTCCGAAGAAGCCGGAAGAGCCGCTGAACAAAAAAACAATATCCTCGGCTGTCTCTTCTGGATTCTTAGCACAAGTGAGCCGAACGAGGACGGCAAAACGGCTTTTTTTGACATTACCGGCGAAGTAAAGGTCCCGGAAATCAAAAGTTATAAAGAAAAGCTGGAAAACACACGCAAACAAAATCTTGAATACGCAGTTTCGGACCGTCTGGCAGAATGGATTTATCCCATCGACCATTACCTTTTACTCCCCTCATACGAATGGGGAATACCCGAGAACACTTTTGACCGGATTCGCCCGATTATGCGCGATTCCCGTCCGACTATCGGTTTTTCGGTTATCGAAGCGACAAACGCCCGAAAAGTTACCGTTTGGAATGAAAACGGAGCCTTCAGCGTCAAAGATATTGATATACTTAGAGAAGCAGGTTGCCTGATTGATGAGCAAATAGTCAACAGCATCGGCATCCCGGCATAAGTTAAGGAGAAAAAATGCAACCACCATCATATGAAAGTCCCAGTCATCTCGCTCCGGCAACACCCAAAATCGTCGTCATCGGCATGGGTGGCGGAGGTTCAAACGCCATCAATCGCATGATTGAAGGCGGTATGCGTGGCGTAACCTTCGTTGCCGCCAACACGGATGCACAGGCTTTGGCGGCTAATCTCGCCCCGAACAAAATTCAGCTCGGACCCAAAATTACCCGCGGGCTGGGTGCCGGTGGTCTTCCCGTTGTGGGCGAATCTGCCGCCGAAGAAAGCACTAAAGAATTAGCCAATATCCTCCAGAATGCCGATATGGTCTTTTTGACTGCCGGAATGGGCGGTGGAACCGGAACCGGTTCAATTCCGATTGCCGCAAAAGTCGCCCGCGCAAGCGGTGCTGTTACGGTTGCAGTTGTTACCAAACCCTTCTCTTTTGAGCTTGGACGCAGGCAAACCAATGCCATCGAAGGCATCGAAAAGCTAAAAGAATATACCGATACACTCATCGTCATTCCCAATGACAAGCTGCTCGAGATTGCCCCGCGAGACCTCCCGCTGTCAACAGCGTTCACACTTGCTGACGATGTTCTCCGTCAGGGCGTTCAGGGTATCTCCGAACTGATAACCGAAACAGGCTTGATTAATGTCGATTTTTCGCACATTAAAAACGTTATGACCCGTGGCGGTGGTGCCTTGATGTCGATTGGTACCGGCAGCGGTCCCAATAAAATTCAGGAAGCCATTCAAAAAGCACTCCATCATCCGCTTTTGGACGATATCGACCTCTATTCTGCAACCGGTCTAATCGCGAACTTCACCGGCAGCGAAGACATGAGCTTCCGGGATGTTACCGATGCCCTCAATATCCTCCAGGAAGCCACCGGCGGACATGCAGACGTTATCCCCGGCATAATCACCGACCCGCGAATGGAAGACCGTGTACAGTTAATTTTAATCGTCACCGGAATCGGCGTACCAAAGTCGACTGTTCAAGACCGATCATTTAACACATTCTCCCAAAAAGTCGAGGATGAGAGACCAATATTCTCTTCTAAACCGGATGTTGAAGCGGATAAACCGTTCCAACCTAACGAAATCGGCTTGAGCCAACAACCGCAAATCGATCCAAAAGACAACCTCTCGATTCCCGCTTTTTTGCGTCGGAGAGGAAAGAAATAGAGCAGAAAAATGAATGCAAGCGCAATCCGCAAAGTTACCGATAAAGTAGCTGCCAAATACCCAAAAATGACTGGAAAAAGCCCGAAAGTCAGCCAGCAATCAGAAGGAACCTACCTCTTGGTTTTCAAATCTGATGACGCCTTGCCCAATGGAAAAACGATTAGCCAGATTCTGCGCGTCGTTGCTGATGAAGATGGAAACGTCAAAAAGATGACTTCTTCAAAAGGCTAATAAGGAGAGTTGATGACTGCGACAAGCTGGATATTTGAAGGACTCAAACCTAAAAAGCGTGCTAAAAAGAATAATAAAGCCAAGAAAGAAGCTGAAATCGACCAAATCGAGGAACCGGTGCGCCTGAATTTTGACACCCAACGCATTTTTGCCAACAGCCGCCCCGAACCGATTTCACAAATTATGCTCAATGCCAGTGAAACGCAAGCCCTCAGCTTCCAAGCTACGGTCCGGCTTCCAATCAAAGAAGCCGGAATAGAAAATGGAAATGAATTGGCAAACAATTTTCTATCCACAAACAATGCCTCTGTAATTTCGCAAGACAGCTTCTTTGCCCAACTAGAAAATGGCGAAACCTTGCTCAACAATGTCGGGAAAAAAGATTTAATCAAAATCCAGGCAAGCATGATCCTCGCCATCTCCTTCATGGGATTAATCATTGGATTGTGTATTGCTTTTTTAGTATGATCTAAATTATTGAGGACTATCAGGACTCAAGTCAAACAAGGTCCAGATTTCGTCATGCCGGACGCTCTCGCCGGCTTGGAGGCTTTTCCATGCACTGAGCGTTTCGAGTTCGAGCATTTCCTTATCAAAATAGATTTCAATATTACTGCCAAGGTCTGGATAATATTCAGCGCTTTCTTGTTCCATTGGCAAATGGATCAGGCTTAGCAAATTATCAAGCCGATAAGCCAGCCACGGTTTTGCAACCCAGCTTCCTATTTTTTGTTTGCCTTGCGCCAATGCCTGGTGAATTTCGAGGTACTTATCTTCCCAGTGATACGCCGGATCACTTAGCGAAGCATAATCCCAAAGATTGAGCCTCCGGTTTGCCTGAAACCTTTTTTCAGGATCAGTATTTTTATCCATTGGCAGATATCCGATTCCTCCGGGCGCAAAGGATGTAATCCCCCAGGATGCAGTTTTGATAACATTTTGCGAACGATTGATAATTTCGTTTCGCACAATAAATGAGCCCAAGGCTTTCATCCTTTTGTCTGCAAGTGTAAAACCATTTTCGCAACCGTTCTCACCGATTTTTTGATCTCGACAGAACGGTAAAATGGTCAGCTTTCGCTCCAATCCACTAACATCTGCAGGCCGGATAAAGCTCAAGCCAGCATCGTCGTTGTCAAATTCAACAAAAACTGCTTGGTTATCAGGAAGGTAGGATAAATGCGGGTCTTCAGGTGCTGCCCACAAGCGATGACCGCCATAGAGAAGCCAGTCCAAATCAGCCGTCCTGCCGAGCTGATTCTCAACTGTTTTCAGCATATTCTTGCCGCGCTCAAGCCCAAAAAAGAGAATTCTGGGACCGACATCGGCTGTAACAATCATTTCAAGCCGCCCGCTTCTTAGCCGATAGCAATTTTCCCAGCCAAAAGCTTTTACTTTCTCAAACAATTCTGTCATTTTTGTACTATCTCACGGGTTATCATGTATAATCTAATGATACTTGATTTTTATGAGGATATTATGACCGTTTCACCTATGAAGAAAAACTCACCTTATTGGGAAAAGTTAGAGATTGGTTCTGACGATTTGCAATACCTGACAAACCACCTGTTTGAAACGGAAGAACCTCTCCCAATCAACTCCCTGAGTCTTGTTCTCGTTAACCATCGTCTCCAATTGCTTGCCAAAGAAGAAGCCTCGCGAAAAGCTGAGGCCGGTTTGACTTATAAACCGAAAGAAAGCTACCCTGTTGGCACAAGGCTCAGTTTTCCCGAATTAGATATGCTCACCGGTGTTATTCAATCAATCCGCGAAGGCGACAACCCCGGTTTGGGTAATTTTCAGGTCGCCACTGTCGAGCTCGAAGATGGCACAAGCAAAGAATTTGCTATCAACATGCCCGGGCATCCCCTCAACGAAGTTGATTACTCTGCCGCTTCCGGCGAAGCCCAAAGTGCAGAATCGATCGTTAAAACTTACGGCAGGCAACTATCCAACCAATTGCGCGCTGCCCTCGATGCCCAGCATGACTTAGTTCGCATCGGTGACACCTGGTTTCCGCGATCCCTACTGATTGATATCGGGCCCGGAGAACTCAATATCGCCGAAGCAGTCCTCGATTCCTTAAGCGGCGGCCCCATCGGGATTGAAGAACTAATGGAACAGTTGGAACTGACTAAAAGTGGTGAAAACCCTAAACTTTTGGCTTTTTCGCTCAATTATGCCCTTCAGGAAGATACCCGTTTTGACGAAGTTGGAACTACCGGGAAGTTTTCCTGGTTCCTCAAACGCCTCGAACCCGCTGAAGTTTTGAAAACCCCGCTTTACTTGCAATCTGACGGACATTCCCTCATCTCAGACGATTTAGACGACAGCACTTATCAACTTCTTGACAGTCTGGACGACGAACTATCTTTCAGCGATGAAGACATCAACGATGCCGAAGCAAGCGACAGCATTTTCTTAACCCTAACTTACCCACATTGGCGCGCCGGTTCAATGCCCGTAACACCTCTGACCAACCAGGTATTCCCCACAGCTCTCGAATCTGACACAATCAAAGTGGAATTCATTGACGAGCAAAGCAAACAACCCATTTCAGCCTGGATCGTCCGCGACAAAAAATATGTAATCGGCTTGCGTGAATGGTACGAGGAAAAGAATTTAATGCCCGGAAGCATCATCGGAATCAAGCGCACAAAAGAGCCGGGTGTGATGACAATTTCACCGGAAAAGAAACGTTCTAACAAAGAATGGGTGAAAACCGTTTTGGTCGGTGCCGATGGCGGCTTGGTCTTTGCCCTCTTGCGTCAGCCCATTTCAGCCGGATTCAACGAGCGAATGGCAATCGCAATTCCCGATGTTGACGGTTTGGACAGCGTTTGGCAAAACCGCCAGACAAAATCTCCGTCACTCAAAACTGATGTGATGCGCATGATGACAGAACTTTCAAAACTCAACAACCAGCACCACGTCCATTTCGTTGACCTCTATGCTTCGATTAACGTCGTACGACGAACTGCCCCGATGGATTTGATGAATATCTTGCTTTCGAGCGAAGAGTTTTTCCATGTTGGTGACAATTATTTCCATATTACAGAGAAAGCCTAAGGAGTTTTATGCTAAAGAAACCCAGTTTAATGAAACCTAACTTGAGCACTAAATTTGCCATTGACTTCGATTGGTGGAAATCTCAAGACCAAAACTGGCGTAACTCGCTAATCTCCTATCTTTGCCCGGAACACAGAGAAAATTTTGCCAGCCATAGCGACAATTCTTCCTTTGATTTGGTCAATCCGCAAACCGGTGAAGTTAGCCAAGGGGACGCCTTAATTGACACATTAATTAACCATTGTGCCAAAAAGGATGATTTCATCACGCCCGGTGCTCCTTTAGTTGACTCTATTTTCAAAACATTTCTGAGCAATCATAACCAACCTTTGAATTGTGAAGAACTTTCTAAAATTGTTCATAAACCTGCCGCTACAATTCTTAGCACAATCGGAGGTTTCAAAGTCTACAAAGGGATCAGACCTGTTTAAGCGCGAAAATCATAGTATAATCACGCAGTTTGCCCCCGTAGCTCAATGGACAGAGCACCAGTCTTCTAAACTGTAGGTTGTGCGTTCGAATCGCACCGGGGGTACTTTATCCGCAATTTAAACAACAGTAGATAATCTATGCTTTATGTTCTATAATTAAGGCATAATGGCGGTTAAGTAGAAAGGATAAATATGAAATTATTAAAAAGATGGATTGTGATTATGTTAGCAGTTTTCGTGGCTGCGTTAATCGTCCCCGGCATCACTGTCAACGGCGATAGTGGCTGGGTCAACTATGCAATTATGGCAGCGATTCTGGCATTGCTTAACGCAATTTTATTGCCAATCCTAAAAACACTGTCTTGTGGTTTGATTGTTTTGACGTTCGGAATCTTTAGCCTGTTTCTGAACGGAGCAGTCTTCATGCTTTCCTCAAACATCGCCCAATCCTGGTTTAATGCCGGTTATCACGTAGACGGGTGGTGGTCAGCATTCCTGGGTTCGGTGATTGTGAGCCTCGTAGGCATGTTGTTTACAAATGACGATTCAAATAATCGCAACCGGAATGTCAAAACCGATTAGTTTGAAAAAAAGTGTTAAGCCAGAGGCAACCATATTTTATGATTGCCTCTAATTTTTCCTTTTTTAATGGCCAAATAAAGGGTTTTAATTTTTAATATTTCGAGTAAATTCTTGCACATTCTCACATTTGTGGTAATATTCATCTGTTAAATTCGGTGAAAGCCGAAAATTCTAACCTTCCGCTCCTGCCAGCTAACGGCTACAACAGGAGCAAACCCGAGGAAAGGAGCCTCGCCGTATGCATAAATACGAACTTGTAGTAATTCTCCAGGCAGACCTGGAAGAAGCAGTCCTTGACGCTGCTGTTGAAAACATCGAAACCCTAATCAAATCCAATCAAGGTGAAATCACTAAGATTGATCGTTGGGGTAAACGCAAACTGGCTTATCCAATCAACAAAACAAATGAAGGCTATTACTTCTATATAGAGTTTGATTACAAACCCGAAGAAGTTGTCAATCTCAAACGCACATTGGGCTTCAATGAACAAGTTTTGCGCTCAAGTGTAATTCGTGTTGATTAATTTGGAGGAATAATGACTGAAAATAAATCTTATGACCGATCTGACCGTGGTGATGACCGCCGTGAACGCGGAGGAAACCGTGGTAACAATAACCGCCGTTTCGTCTCCCGTCCCAAATTTTGCCAATTTTGCAGCGATCCAAAAATCGCCATCGATTATAAAAATGTAGACTTGCTTTCCCGTCTCATCAATGAAACAGGCAAAATTCGCCCTCGCCGCCAAACAGGTACTTGCGCCAAACATCAGCGCGAAGTTGCTACGGCTATCAAAAACGCCCGCCACATCGCCTTACTTCCTTTTGAAGGTGATTTCTGGGCAGATAATAATTAATAAGTGGTCTAAAAGAGCTAAATATGGCGAATCAACCACCTATTGAAACAAGAAAGCACGTTGCACGCAAACAAAAAGAAGAAAAGCAAACTAAGATTGCCATCACTGTAAGCGCTGTGATTCTGGCTGTGGTCGTTGGTTTGCTTGGCTATGTGTTAATCAACAACTACATAGTCAGACCAAATATCGTTGTTGCAAAAGTTGGCGAAACCGAAATTAAAGCCGGTGAATTCCAGAGCAGCACATCTTATGCTCGCATGAATATGCTCTCCACTGCTAATCAGTATGTCAACTATTTTGGCGATATGGGTAAGGAATATGCCTTGCCTATGCTGATTGAATTGAATCAAACCGAACAATTTGGCAGAAATATCCTTGACGAAATGATTGATGATGTTTTAGTTAAAGAAGAAGCCGAAAAACGCGGAATAACTGTCAGCAATGAAGAAATTCAAAAAGCGATGCAAGAACAATACAGTTTTTACCCTGAAGGTACCAACACTCCTTCCCCAACATCAGAACCGGTCTACACTCCGACCTGGTCGGCTTCACAATTTGAATTGATCAATCCAACAAATACTCCTGAAGCCACTGAAGAGCCGGAAGAAGTAATCGAAGACGAAACTGACCTTTCTGTTGATGAAGAAAACGATGAAGCTGACGATACCGATGAAGATATCGAAGTTAGCCCAACCGCGATTCCAACCGAAGCACCTACAGCGACACCTTATACGGAACGGTTATATAAAGAGAACGTTAAAGAATATGAAGATGCCCTTACACCTTACGGAATCAACAGTAAGGACCTTGAAAGATTTACCCATAACAGCCTCTTGCGTAACAAGCTAATCGAAGACATGACCAAAGACATGCAACCGGTAGAAGAACAAGTCTGGGTTCGCCATATTTTGGTTGCAACCGAAGACCTGGCTAACGAAGTCATCGAAAAATTTGAAGATGGCGAAGATTGGAACGTTTTGGCTTCTGAATATTCAACCGATGAATCCAATAAAGATAATGGCGGAGACCTTGGTTGGATTGGACGCGCCGACAGTTATGATGCTGATTTCTTGAACGGGGCTTTCAAATTGACAGAAGAAGGCGAAATTAGTGAGCCTGTTCTATCACAATTTGGATACCATATTATCCAATTGGTAGCCAGAGACACGAATCCTGTCAATGATACGAAATTCAACCAGTTGAAACAGAACTTCTTCAATGACTGGCTTGAAGTTACCCGTGATTTGCATGATGGAATCGTTATTTATGACGAAGCATTGCTAAAAGTAATTCCTACTACCCCGGCAGTACCCAGCAGCTTGATGGAATACGTAACTTCGAGCAACTCATAATTAATTTTTCTTTACATAAGAGCCTGATAATTCAGGCTCTTTTTTGTTGATATATTCTTAATTAATATTTTTCTGTCGGTATGAAAAGCTTTCTTCTGAATTAAGTTAGCTTATTTATTTAGTAATATAGGCCGCATTAAAAACAATCTATAAGGTAACAGTTCAACAGCGCAGGAAAGCAATTGGCATAAGTGAAACACACTTGCCTCAAAGATTAGACCCTTTATGGCGAGACACAGCGGAAGCCGATTGTGTTATCAGTATAATTTGGTGATCGGTCATTCCTGTTGGCAGCTCGGGTTATCATATCAATGCTAAGCCAGGAACCTCCGCGCATGACTTTTTCATCTCCTCCAGAAACTCCCAAAGGATTCCAGTTGTCATTGGGGTCATATTTTAAAGAAAAGTAATCTCTAGTCCATTCCCAAACATTGCCGGTCATATCATAGGCACCATAAGGGCTTACTCCGGCAGGAAATGAACCGACCTGAAGCGTATCGTCATATTCATTAAGACTATTAGCTCGATCAGCATTTGGCTCAGCATCACCCCAAGCGTACCTCCGTTGATCTGTTCCCCTCGCTGCTTTTTCCCATTGTGCTTCTGTTGGCAAATCAGCATTAACCCAACGACAATATTTTTGAGCATCATTCCATTTTATGAAAATTACCGGATAATCAGCAAATTGTGAGTTTCCAAAATAGCTGTTACGCGTGTTCGAGTACGTTTGCGCAGGTTTAGCACAAACTCCCGCATTCACACATTGTTCATATTGTCGGTTTGTTACTTCGAATTTGTCGATCCAATAGCCGTCCAGATAAACTTCTCTTACTGGAACTTCATCGTCTTGTCCATCCCAACTGCCCATTGTAAAGGATCCTTCCGGAACATAGACCATTTCCATCCCATCTGTATCACGCCGCTTCGTCGAACCGGATATTGGTTCAGATGTGAGGGTAGGCTGAGGTGTAAGTGTTGGGGGAATGGTTGTTTGCGTTGCAGCGAAGAAGGTGTCATTTGAAGAAATTTTCTGGTTTTGGTTTGGAAGGACCGGATCTACATTTTCAGCTTGTGAAACCGAGATATCCTCTTGAGGATTGTTCAAATTTTGCGATGCATTTCCTGAATTAACTTCAGGGGCAGTATCAACCCGATTGTTTTGTTGTAATGAATTCAGAAGCAGGCTAATGATCGCAATCACCAAAATGATACCAACGCAAATTCCGGCAACAATTAATAGATTGCTGGAATTAGATCTATTATTAGAAGAATCAGTGGCAACTTCATTTGGTTTTTGCTTTCTTTTTTCTCTGGAATATTCATTAACATCAGGTTCTTTGCTTTGGACTTTCTGATAACTTGGTTTTGAAAAATTTGACCCTGCATTTATATGACTGTTTTCCCGAATGGTTCGGGATTGTAATTCAGAAATCAAAATTTTGACATCATCAATTCGATCTTCAGGCTTCTTCTCCAGCGCTGCTTCCAAAACCGGTTTCCACTCCTCCGGTAAGCTTTCCGGCAATTGCAGGGGTTCAAAGTGTTTGAGCATTACCTCGGGAGTGCTCACCCCGTCAAAAAGTCGCACGCCGGTGAGCATTTCGACCAAAATACAAGCCAAACTATAAATATCGGTTGCTGGAGAAGCTGTGGCTCCCCGCCAAATTTCGGGTGCCATATAAGAAGGTGTTCCCACAATCCCTCCGGAGGAACTCATTGAGGCACTGGCATCACTACGCAACAACTTGGCAAAACCTAAATCGCTGATGTACGAATTGCCTTCTTCATCGAATAAAATGTTTCCGGGCTTGAGATCACGATGAATCACATGGCGATTATGTGAATATTCGAGTCCGACAGCAATTTGCTCAATAATAGTTAGAGTGGCTTCTTTGCTAAAGGGGGCTTCATTTTTGATGCGATCTTTAAGCGAACCACCGGGCATGTAGCTCATGACTATATAGTAGTGCCCTTCGCTTTCGCCATAATCATAGATCGGAACCAGATTAGAATGCTCGAGTCGGGCGGTAATTTGGGCTTCTTGTCTGAAACGTCCTAAAAAAGTTTGGTCATTAACCAAATTTGGATGCAAAACTTTAATTGCCACAGTGCGTTTGAGCGAGCGGTCCAGCGCTTTATAAACCGTTCCAAAACCGCCCTGTCCTAATTCTTCCTGAATTTCATATTTTCCTAATTGCATTTTTCTCCCATTCCATAGGTAAACAATCAATTGATATCAAATTATAATCGCATAAAGAGAAATTTAGGGATTTTAGAATCGTTATATTAGAGTATTGGATTATACCAATTTGACAATCGTAACAGCCTTGATAAATAGAACTTTATAATCATCGAGTATCAATTCATAATAAGAATAGCTGTCCACGCCTCTGTTTTCAAATATTTTTCATCATCTTGCTTTATAATTCCAGGGAAGGAAAACATATGCCATCAAAAACAGGAACTTTTTACGTTGTCGCCACGCCAATCGGTCATCCCGACGAAATAACACTGAGAGCACTCAACATCCTCAAATCGGTTGATTTAATCGTATGTGAGGAAAGCAAAGTCGCCTCTCGCTTGCTCAAACAAATCCAAATAAGCAAGGATCTTCTCGAACTTAACGAACATAACGAAGACGAAATGATTCAAGAAGTTTTGCTAAAACTCGTCCAGGGTCAAAACCTTGCCCTGATATCTGATTGCGGCACACCGGTTTTTTCTGACCCGGGTCGCAAAACGCTTGAGTTGATGTATGGATCAGGCATCCCTGTCGTTCCCGTTTCAGGTCCATCCTCATTGATGACCGCCATTTCAGCTTGTCCTTTTGACTTAAAACAATTCCTGTTCCTTGGCTTCTTACCGCCCAAAACAGAACAGCGGAAGATGGTGCTGCAACGCCATCGCGGCTCACCAAACCCAATAATTCTTATGGACACACCCTATCGCTTAGCGAAACTTCTCGAAGAAGTCAGTTCTGCCTTCGGAAAGACTCAAAACATCTTTTTGGCAACCGATCTAAGCCTGCCAAGCGAACGCATTTACATTGGACCGGTTCAAGAAATCCAAAAAGAAGTAGGCCAACGTAAAGCGGAATTTATCCTTATCATCGAGAAAAGCCAACGGAGGTTTGCATAACTCCTTCAAAAACGCTCAAAGTTCGCGATAAAGAAATCGAGCTTCCGGTCTACATGCCGGACGCCACCTATGGTTACGTCCGTAGCCTGACCAGTGACGACTTGCGTCAGGTCCAGTTACCCGCCTTGATGATGAACGCTTTTCACCTGATGCAAAAGCCCGGCTCCACTGTCATTAACGCTTTGGGAGGTTTGCCCAAAATGGCGGATTGGGATGGTTTGATTATGACCGACTCAGGTGGGTTTCAGGCTTATTCCCTAATCAGTCAAAATGCCAAATTTGGCAGTCTCACACCAAAGGGTATTCAGTTCCGGCCTGAAAATTCTGACCGTAAAATTAATCTAACCCCGGAGAAAAGCATTCAGCTTCAATTCGGCTACGGTTCGGATATTCTGATTTGTCTCGACGAATGCACGCACATCAACGCGCCCTATGCTGACCAAAAGCTCTCGGTTGAACGCACAATCGCCTGGGCAAAACTGGCGAAAAAAGCTTATCAGCAGCAACTCAACTCCCGAAAAGTCGAAGAAAAAGACAGACCCCTTATTTTTGGTGTGATTCAGGGTGGTGCCGAGCCAGACTTACGAAAACAATGTGCTGAAGCCTTGCTCGAAATCGGGTTTGATGGCTTTGGCTTTGGAGGCTGGCCTCTTGATGAAAACTCCAATTTAATTACTGATATTTTAGAATTGGTTCGCTCTTTAATTCCCCGTGAGTTCCCCATTCACGCTCTCGGCATCGGACATCCGGAGAGTATTGTAACTTCATATAAAATTGGCTACGAAATGTTTGACTGCGCCCTCCCAACCCGCGATGCCCGCCATGGCAGGCTTTATCGCAAGGATGGCATGCAGTTAACGCCCAATACTCCGCCGGGATGGTTAAAATTTACTTATATCAACAGCGAAGAATACGTTCGGAACCCAAACCCGATCGAAGAAGGTTGCGATTGTCCTTGCTGTCAAAACTACAGTTTAGGCTATCTTTATCATCTCTACAAAATGCGCGACCCTTCCTATTTCCGTCTGGCAACCATGCATAATTTGCGCTTGATGACCCGTGTAATTGCTGATTTGAGAGCAAACAATGTTGCCTGAAGTCAAAGTAAATGCCTTCATCGCCAAAGTTCAAGAAAGTCCTAAATATGCTCAGCTTGATACTACATTGGTGAAGCAAATTGCGAATGAGGAATTGCGCAATCAAAAAGACGAGAAAACCGCGCTGAAAGAAACGCGTACCCGATTGCATCGTTTAGCCGGTGCATTCATAACTACTAAGCTTGACTATACGAAGTGGCAAGATAAAATCAAGGATATCCCCGAGGATAATGGTGAAGCACGTAATGAAGCAGCCAAGCAAATGATGAAGCTCCACGCCTCAACCCAAGAACGTTTGCCCTTCCTTGATAACTTTTATCAGCAAGCCCTGGCTTCAATCGCTCCCGTTCATTCCGTCCTCGATTTGGCTTGTGGCTTAAACCCTCTCGCCATTCCCTGGATGCCATTAGCAGATGATGCCATTTATTATGCTTGTGATGTTGTCAAGCCGATGCTCAGTTTTATCCAAAATTATTTCGCCATAATCAAACAAGACGGAGCAGCATTTAGCGCTAATTTACTGACTGAAATCCCCTCCCAAAAAGTCGAGCTTGCAATTATGCTCAAGCTTTTGCCTATTCTCGACCAGGTCGATCCAAAGGCTTCAAAAAGACTTTTAGAGTCGATTCAAGCCAATCATTTCTTAATTTCCTACCCTTCCAAGAGTTTGGGAGGTCGCGACAAAGGAATGAAACAAACCTATGCCCAACATTTCGCCCGCCTCATTGAAGGGGAAACTTTCTCATCGATTCAACACTTCGAATTCCCGAACGAAACGGTCTACCTCATCTCAAAATGAACACACTGACCGATAAAGAAGTATCCAAGCTAATCGACTCTGTGCACAAATCGCATAAATATCGTGATTTGGACTTACCAGATGCCTTCCTGCTCGATTTAATCAATCAAAACCTGAGTAATTCAAAGAATTTCTCAGAATTGAAGGATAACTTTCGCAAGTCTCTCCACAACGTGATTGCCCCCTATCTTGAAGATATTGACTATCAAGCAGAAATTGCGAATCTTGAATCAGGACTTGAAGACTTAAGTTCAGAAGAGGCACTAAAAAATTACTGTCTAAAAATGATGGCAAAACATGCCTCAACCAAAGAGCGAATTCCGCATCTTCAGCCCTATTTTGATGCGATCCATGACGTAATCGGCGAGCCGGAAAGCGTCCTTGACCTGGCTTGTGCCCTCGATCCGCTCTGCCTCCCTTGGATTCACCTTGCTCCACAGGCAAGCTTCAAAGCATACGACCTGAACGGTAGCCGAATTCACTACTTACAAAAATTCTTTGATTCCGCAGGCATAAAAGCAGAAGCCATTCAGCAGGATATTTTGTTGAATCCCCCTCAAGATCAAGCTGATTGTGCTTTTTTCTTCAAGGAAGCCCATCGCCTCGAGAAACGCCAGCCCGGTTCCACCCGCATTTTGATTGAAAACACAAATGTTAAGACCTTTATTCTTAGTTTGCCCGCATATGACCTAAAAGGACATCATTCCTTGGAAACCTACCATCGTCACTTGGTGGAAAAAGCAATCGAAGCTAAAAATTGGAATTTAGAATCAAAATTGATTGGTAATGAAATCATTTTCTTTATACACAAGGAAAGCAAACTATGAGCTCAAAAGATGATATTGTCCAAGCCTTAGAACGCTACAAAGCATATTTAACCGAAGAAGAATATCAGGCATTGCTCTCCGAATCTGACCAGATTGCCCCATCGGCTGTGCGTCTAAACCTTCTCAAAGCCCAAAAACCAGCCCCTAAACGGCTTGGAGAATTGGCTGACAAATATGGCTGGCAAAGTGAAAATTTAGCTTTCTCTGAGGACTCTTTTCAGGTGTACGATTCCCAGACTTCGCCCAGTCAGACGCTTGAATTTTTGCTCGGTCAATATTACATTCAGGATGCAGCCTCAATCTTGCCGGTTTCGCTTTTTAGCAAATCCGACAAACCACTGCTAAAGCTGGACATGGCAGCTTCCCCGGGTGGCAAAACCACTCAAATGATCGATGCCTCCCTCGACCGTGATTTCGTCATCGCAAACGATTCTTCCGCTTCGCGCTTATCGGCTTTGCGCACTGTTCTGCAAACTTGGGGAGCGACGAATTATGCGATAACCAACTATGCCGGGGAACGCTGGGGCGATTGGTATCCTGAAACCTTTGATCAGATTTTGCTTGACGCCCCATGCTCAATGCAGAGCCTTCGGACATCATCCACTCATCCACATCGCCCGATAACCAATGACGAACGTGGTCGTTTGGCAAGCCGCCAGACCGCTCTGCTCATTTCGGCCGGTAAAGCGCTTAAAGTTGGTGGGGAATTAGTCTATTCAACTTGCACACTCGCTCCCGAAGAAGACGAAGCGGTCCTCACTGCCTTGCTTGAAACCTACCCCTCTTGCTTTGAAATCGACAAGCAATTTGCGCAAAAATATCAGGTTAAAGGCTTGACCGAATTTGAAAACCAAACTTTCCATCCGGATGTCATCCATTCACTTCGTATCTGGACTTTTGTCTTCCAGACCAACGGCTTTTTTGCTGTCAAAATTAAAAAAGTGAAAAGTTTGCCCAGAGAAAACAGTTCTGCTCCATTTCGCGAATTTCGCCTAACCGGCTACAGCCACATTTCTCAAAATCTCGCTAATGACATCCAAACTTTCTTTGAAGATGCCTATGGGGTTAATTTCAACGCTCTATTAGAAGATTATTCCCTTGTAGCTATGCGCAAAGAAGATCTAATTCACCTAATTCCCCTTGCTTACCTTGAAAACTTCGCTACATTGCCTTATAACGCCATCGGAATGCCTTTGGGCAAATTTATCAAAGACAAACTCGAACTTAGCCCGGAATTTGTGCTCCGCTTTGGTCCGCTATTTCAAAATAATGTCTGGGAAGTACCAAATGAATTCATCGAGCAATGGCTAAAAGGTTTTGATATCCGCGGCATCGAACCAGCTAACATCCAACTCGGAACGGTAATTGCTTTGCGTGATGCCGAAGGCAACAACCTCGGTCCTGCCAAGGCTTCCAAGGGCAGGTTGCGCAACCTTTTACCTAACCGGCATTTAAGAATCTGAAAAAAAATACTGGAAAACTCCAAATAAGATTGAATCGTTAAATCGAAAAAATTTCCGACAAGATGTTTTTAATCGATTTTATTTTCGACAATTTAGTCGCGCTGTGTCAACCAAATGGCGCATGATTGCACTGCCGGCAATACAGGCTGTTTCCATCCTGAAAATGTTATTGCCAAACGAAATTTGCACGTAGCCATATTTTTCAGCCAAGGCGACTTCTTCAGGGCTAAACCCGCCCTCAGGACCAATCAAAATCACCAAAGAAGGGTTTTCCTTTTTCGTTAGCGGTTCAATCATTTCGGCACAGACTTGCTGGACAATTGCCGTCCCTTCCCAGGCAATCAATTTTAAACCGTGCTCGCTAGTTTCTTTTAGCATCCCCTCAAAAGCTGTAACGTTCATCAACTCCGGCAATTTGGACCGCATACTTTGTTCGCAAGCTTCCCGTGCAATTGCTTCCAATCGCTCCTGCCTAGCCCGATTCGTATTCAGATCTTGCACCAATGAACGAGATGAGACATAGGGGTAAAATTTTGCAATTCCGATTTCGGTTGCTTTTTGAATAATCATTTCGACTTTATCGCGACGAGCCAAGCTGTAAGCCAGGCTCAATTTTATAGCCGGTTCGGGGCGGCCCATCTGCTTATCCATAACGTGCCCGATTGCGTTTTTCACTTTGACGTCATCCAGCTGAACCAAATATTCCCAACCGGAATTATCCAAAACGACTACCGCGTCTTTTACGTCAAGGCGCAAAACTTTCCGAATCTGTTTGGTTAAATCTTCAGGGAAAGTGACATGCCCATCAAGAATTTGTTCATTGTTCAAAAAGAATCTGTCCATGCTTAGATTCTACTCGATTAATCCTTTGAAATTCAACAACTTAAGCAAAAATTGCCGCACCAACTGCAGTCGCAAATTCAGCATTCTCCGGAATAATGAATTTCTTTCCGTAAAGCTTTTCAAATCTCCCTAAAACAAGCTGCCCCAATGGCATCTGTGAAAGATTGCCGGTAACAACCACGCGATCCAATTGATGGTTGCGTGCGGCTAAAACAGAGGCCGTCCCAATTGATTGGAAAACCAAATTCACAATGCCAGCGGCCAAATCTTCTTTCGAGGCTAAATCTTTTAACTTCCCGAAATTTGAGGCAGTGGTGTCTGCCGTGAGCCCGGGGATTTCTTCAGCGCTGATATCTCCGATATTTAAATCAACTTTGAGCAAGTCGCCAAGATTAGCCAAAGCTGAAATCGTTTCAAAATCATGGACGTTCAACAATAATTCAGCCAAACCTTGCAAGGTCCCCCCGCCTATCCCCGAACCAATAACATGCTCAATCACCTTTCCTCGGGCTGCCACGATTGAAGTTCCCGTCCCCATGCTAACCACAATCGCCTCATTCAGCTTGGTTAAATGCAAACCGCCTAAACCAACACAATCAAACTCAGGCACAAGTCTGACCGGAACGCCAAAAAGCTCACTCTGAAGGTATGCCGCCCCGACACCGGTTGCATGGATTTTGTCAATCTGGCTTAAATCTTTGCCGGATTCTTTTAGAAAACTTCCCAAACCGCCGCTGCCCGATGTAAATGGGTCGCTTGCTTGTACGCGCAAAAAGCCGAACAGCTCGCCGGACTCATAACCGACAACTTTCGTCGTCGTCCCGCCAATATCTAAACCAAGAATCATACCAATCTGTCCTCCAAAATTTTTTATTCGCCTTTATTATAAACAATACTTGCATTTATCAGGTAACAGGTAAGAGGAAATAAGAAACGGCTAACAGTTTTCAGTTGACAGTTTGCAGTATACAGATGCAAGTGGTCTATAAAAAATCGAACAAAAACTTAATAGACAACAATTCTGATTTCCTGTTTCCTTTTTCCTGTTTCCTTTTTCCTGTTTCCTAATTTTCAATTCTGCGGTATAACATTCCTGCTATGGAAACAAAAAACGACACAAAAAATATCCAATTTAAGTATCTCGATCTCGTTACGGTTGCTTTTACCGTAATCCTGATTCTCAGCAATTTCGGTTCTTCCGCAAAAATTATTGACTGGGGTTTTTCAATCGGTAAAGTTCCGCTTGCCTTCGATGCCGGAACCTTATTTTTTCCCTTCGCCTACATTTTCGGCGATGTTTTAACCGAAGTATACGGCTATGCCAAATCGCGCCGCGTAATTTGGATTGGTTTCGCTGCCCTCGTCTTCACATTCCTCATGTTCCTGCTCATCCGCTACCTCCCCGGCGAGGCAAGTTGGTTGGAAAGTGTTGGACAAAAAGCCTTCGATGACATTTTAAGCGGAATCAGTGGTGGTGGGATTATCCTTGCAAGTGTCAGCGGATATTTGCTTGGTTCTTTCTCCAATTCAATGATTATGGCGGTCATGAAAAATTTGACCAAGGCCAAACATCTCTGGTTGCGCACCATTACCAGCACAATCGTTGGCGAATTCCTCGACACAATTGTCTTCGTCCTCATTGCAAGTGCAACAGGCGTCTTTTCCTGGGAATTGTTCTGGAGTCTTGTCTTGACTAACTATATCTTCAAAATTGCAATTGAAGCGCTTTTTACCCCGGCAACCTATTGGATAACCAAAAAGCTGAAAAAAGCGGAAGGTGTCGAGGTTTACTCAGATCTCAAAGATCTAAATCCTCTGTCATTTTAGGCTTTTCTTTCCGCAAACCTTCAATACTAATCACAAACTCTCCCCTGATTTTTTCTTCGGAGAGTTTTTCAATTAATTCCGAAAGCTTCCCGCGGTAGTGCCTTTCGAATTTCTTGGTTAAATCATTTGCAACCACCGCATTCCGATCGCCCAAAACTTCAAGCGCATTTTGTAAAAAAGCAATCAAACGGTAAGGGCTTTCGTAAAAAACAAGCGTATGGGGTGATTCTGCTTCCATCGCAATAAAGCTTTTTCTCGGACCTGCTTTGTTTGGCGCAAAGCCCTTAAAAGTGAAACTGTGCAGGGGTAAATCTGCCAATGTGAGTGCCATAATCACCGCCGAAGGACCGGGAATGGATTGCACTTCAATCCCTGCCTGAATCGCTTCATGCGTCAATAAATAGCCCGGGTCAGAAATCCCAGGCGTGCCCGCATCAGTTACCAAGGCAATCGACTCCCCCGCTTCCAGTTTTTCTAACAATCTTGGGACAACCTTGCGCTCATTAAAGTTATTCAAAGCAGTTTGCGGTTTGGAGATATCATAATGCTTTAGCAAAACGCTGGTTTTACGCGAATCTTCACTGGCTATCAAATCCACAGCTTTCAAGATTTCTACTGCGCGAAAAGTCATATCACCTAAATTTCCAATCGGGGTTGCCACTAAATAAAGCATATCGTTCTCCTCGCTCCAATTATACGTTAGGTCAGCAAATATGGCAGCTCGTGATAAAATTTTTAAAATTCAAATAAGGCAAAACACTATGGAAAGAACTGTCCCTGTCCGCTCATCAGAAGAAATAGACCTCTACCTTCGAACAATCTACTCGCTGCTTCGCTCAACCAATGAAGTTGCCATCCGAACGCTTGAGGGGGTTCATGCCGGCACCAATTCTTCTTTGCATACCGATGCAAATGAGGATTACCTGGACGCTTCTGCGCTAATTTATTCAATTCAACGCTTACCGGATGTAATTATCAACGTCCGGAAAGTAATTCTCGGGCAAACATCGAGTAGCTTCATTGAATATGGCTATTCCAATATTGAGGAATGGCAAGAAGTCGCAGCCCGTGCCCGACGCCGCAAGTGTTATTATGACGGTAACGACCAACTGGCATGTTTTATCGCTTCCCGTTCTGATATCGATGACGTTGTACCTTGTCTGACCGCTTTGCAAATCGAATGGAATAAACTCCATTTTATGCTCAACACCCTCCCGGAAGGCTTTTTGGAAGTTGCCGTTCCCTCTAATTCAGAAGCATTCTCACAACTTGCGGATTATTTACATATCTCTGAAGCCACACTTGCTCGTTTTTATACTATTTTTGGTGACAATTTCACCAAAAATATGAAGATTATCCAAGGGAAAAAAGCCGATTTTTACATTCAATTGCTCAATGGTTCTGCCAATGATTATCGCCGGGCAACCGTCAATTGGTGGGGAAATATCGAGGCGAAAGCCCCAATTATCACCCAAAGGCCAATTTACTTCGTCTCTTCCAATACGCACAGCCTAACCAATCTGCTATCCGGCTATGCTCTTGGTAAAAAAGAAGAACTTTTGGCATATATTCATGATAACGAACCGGCTTTACAAGCCGAATGGGAAGAAATCAACCGCCAGGAGAACGGCTCCCGCGAGAATTTTTATTATTTCGCCATGCGCAAATATCTCGGAACCGAAAAAGGTCGCCCATTGCTTGAAGAACAACTCCGTTTCGAAGAAGAGCGTGGCATCAGCCGTATTCCCAGCCAGCACGCCTTTGATGTAGAGGCAAACGTTATCGAACTTTCCAAGTTAGACCCCAACACGATTGATCAACGCCTGGCGCCCTCAGATAGCAACGCGTCGCTCGATTTCCTCAAACAAAGCGATGCTCTGATTCTCAACATCGACTACCCTCTCGGCTATGCCGCCTACAACTTACTTTCAAAAATTTCGGAAAGCGTCTCAGAAATTTTGGGGATTTACATTATGGGTAAAGCCGCCAGCCTGAACGGCATCCGCGGTGATGTTATATTGCCGGAAGTGGTTTATGACGAACATTCCCAAAATACCTACATTTTTGCAAACAACATCACCGCCAACAATATTGCCCCATGGTTGACATTTGGAACCGTTCTCGACAACCAAAAAGCCGTAACCGTTCTCGGCACCTTCCTGCAAAATAAAAACATCATGGATGTTATCTATCGAGAAGGCTACACCGATATCGAAATGGAAGGCGGACCCTACCTCTCTGCAATTTACGAGATAAGCAGACCTCAACGCTATCCTATAAACCAAATTGTCAACCTCAACAAATTGAGCTTCGATTTGGGTATCATGCACTATGTTTCCGACACACCTTACACCAAAGGCAAAAGTCTCGGTGCCGGAGGGCTGGCATATTTTGGTATGGATTCCACGTATGCTATTTCAATTGCGATTCTCAGACGAATTATGCAATTGGAAGAAAACCGCCTCAGAAAAACACAAAAATAAACCAAAAAAAAGCCGGTTTCTTGAATAGAAACCGGCATTTTCTTTAAATTATCTTCCGAGACGCTCGCGCAATCTTGCTGCGCTGCTCTGGTAAGTGGCTAATTTTTCTCGTTCAGCCTCAACCACATTCGCAGGCGCTTTTTGGGCGAAGGGCGAAGTAAGCAGTTTCTCTAACCGCCCAATGTGGCTTTCTGCTTCTGCTAACTCCTTTTCCAAACGTTCCCGATCTGCTTCGCCATCACTCTCGTTCTCCAAAGCGATGAAGATATCAATATCCTCAACCACCAAAGCGGTCAAACCTTCCGCTTCGGGTTTCGCCTCAAGAACCCTAACTGAGTCAAGCTTCAAACCTGCCAGGTCAGAAATGACTTCTTTTTGTTCAGCCAATAATTTAGATCTGGATTGGCTCAAAAAACTGGCTTCGATTTTTTTGTTCGGTTCAACCTTGTTTTCAGAGCGCAGATTACGAATTGAACGGACAATCTCCTGCACCAGTTCAAAATCCTTCACCATCGCCACTTCCCAATCTTGCACCGCTAAATTTTCGGGCCAAGGAGCAACAATCAGGTGCTCAGTCCAAGTTTCATTGACAACATTCAACATCGGATTAGCTTCCACAGCTTGTTTCAAATAGCCATACAGCGCTTCGGTAACATAAGGCGTAAATGGATGCAACAAACGCAGCATAATGTTCAATACGTCCGCCAAAATCAGCGCAGTACCGGCTGCCCGTACACCGCTCTCGTTCAATTGACGCTTGGAAGCTTCCAAATACCAATCGGCAAAGTCGTTCCACAAAAATTCATAAACCTGCCTTCCGGCTTCTCCGAATTGAAAATTTTCGAACATGTTATTGACGTTGTTCAAAGTTTCCTTCGCTCTTGCCCAAATCCAGGCATCCGCCAAAGTCTTTTCCAAGGCAGGATCCACCGGGCTGTCAATCTTATCAATTGCATTAATCACAAAGCGACCGATATTCCAGACTTTATTCGCAAAATTGCGATTTGCTTCAACTTTTTTCACGCCCACATTTTGGTCATTTCCGGCGCTCGAACCAACAACCAAGGTAAAGCGCAAGGCATCAGTCCCATATTCGTCCATCAAAACCAAGGGGTCAATTACATTATTTTTGGTCTTGCTCATCTTCTGACCCTTGTCGTCTCGGACCATTCCATGCAAATAAACCGTATGGAAAGGTGCCTTACCGGTGAATTCCAAGCCATCCATCACCATTCTGGCAACCCAGAAGAAGATGATGTCATAACCGGTTTCCATCACGCTTGTTGGGTAGAAATAATTGAAATCAGGCGTTTTTTCGGGCCAGCCAAAAACCGAAAAGGGCCAAAGTCCGGAACTAAACCAGGTGTCCAAAACGTCCGGGTCTTGCTTCAAATCGTGCGAGCCGCAATTCGGGCAGACGGTCGGGTCTTCTCGCCCAACAATCGTCTCATGACATTCCTGACAGTACCAAACCGGGATACGGTGTCCCCACCACAATTGACGACTAATGCACCAGTCCTGAATGTTTTCCATCCAACTCAAGAAAACCTTCGTGAATCGCTCAGGCACAAATTTGATATCACCATTATTAACTGATTCAGCAGCTTTCGCAGCCAGCGAATCCATTTTCACGAACCACTGGCTCGAAACGAGAGGCTCAACAATTTCTCCACCTCGTTGCGAACGCGGAACTTTCATCATATAGGGCTCGACCTTTATCACCAGCCCCGCTTCATCCATATCCGACCAAATTGCCTTGCGTGCTTTGAAACGTTCCATGCCTTCATATTTACCGGCATTCTCGTTCAAAGTAGCGTCTTTATTCATGATGTTAATCAATTCCAAATGGTGGCGTTGCCCAATTTCATAGTCATGCGGATCATGCCCGGGCGTAATTTTAAGCGCACCGGTTCCAAATTCTTTATTGACATAATCATCCGCAACAACCGGAATTTCCCTGCCCAAAACCGGCACCAAAACCATCTTGCCCACAAATTTGGCAAACCGTGGGTCTTCCGGATGGACTGCCACAGCAGTATCACCCGGAATTGTTTCCGGTCGGGTGGTTGCAACAGGCAAATAATCGCCGGAACCATCCGCGAGCATATATTTAAAGTAATAAAGTTTGCCTTCCTCTTCGGTATATTCCACTTCGAGGTCCGAAACGGCAGTTTGCAAGCCGGGAGACCAATTAATCATCCTCGGTCCACGATAGACAAGTCCTTTTTCATAAAGTATGACGAAAGCCTCACGAACCGCCTTAGACAAACCCTCATCAAGCGTGAAACGTTCTCTGGTCCAGTCGGCGGAAGCACCTAAACGGCGAAGCTGGCTGATAATTTGTCCGCCATATTTCTCCTTCCATTCCCAAACGCGCGCCTCAAAAGCCTCTCTGCCCAGTTCTTCGCGTGAAGTGCCTTCTTCGCGCAAAAGTTTTTCCACCTGTAATTGCGTGGCAATCCCGGCATGATCAGTTCCCGGAACCCAAAGCGTCGGTTTACCTTTCATCCTGTTATAGCGAATCATGATGTCTTCGGTTGTCACAAACATCGGATGCCCCAAATGCAAAGCACCGGTAACATTGGGAGGAGGAATGACAATTACAAAAGGCTCAATCGAAGGGTCATGCCCTGGTTTATTCGGGTCGTTCGCCGGTTGAAAATAGCCTTTTTCTTCCCATTCTTGATAAATTTTTTCTTCGTATTCCTTAAAATCATATGCTTTTGGCAGTTCTGTCATTGCTAACCTCTCAATAAGTCTGTTTAAATAAAAAACTTTCGTCTCGGTTGAGGACGAAAGTGATTTTCCGTGGTACCACCTCAATTCGTTTCACTTGAAAATCAAACGAAACGCACTTGGCTAAAGCGATAACGGGCTTTTCCCGGGAAGGTCTAATTTCTTTCGATTTCTTCTTCCAGCAAAGACGGTGACTACAATTTGTGTTGGTTGCGGGCTTCTCAGCAACTGCCCTTCTCTGTCAACCGAGGCAAACGTTTTTATCCGTGTGAGTATTTTACACGACTTTTCAAAAAAAAGCTACTTATCCATCGTAATGACTTGCTCATCCCAGCGATGCCAGCCATTGAATTTTTCATCAATAATTTTCTTACCTTCGCCGGGATGGTGCAAACCCAATAATTCCAAATCGGCATCAACCATAATCCGAACCAATTCATGGAATTTCACCTTCGGCTTCCAACCCAAATTCTCATTGGCTCGGCTTGGATCAGCCAAAAGATAATCAACTTCAGTCGGGCGGAAATAGCGCGGGTCAATTTCGACATACTTTTTCCAGTCCAAGTCAACATAACCAAAAGCTTCGTCCAGGAAATCGCGGACAGAATGGCTTTCGCCGGTGCCCAAAACGTAATTGCTCGGTTCATCTTGTTGCAAGAGTAAATGCATTGCCTCAACAAACTCAGGCGCATAACCCCAGTCCCGTTTGGAATCCAGATTGCCCAAAAAGAGCTTATCTTGCTTTTTTGCGACAATGTCGGCAATTGCCCGGGTAATTTTACGGGTAACAAAGGTTTCACCACGTCGCGGGCTTTCGTGATTGAATAAAATCCCGTTTACGGTATACATTCCGTAACCGGTCCGATAGTTTTCCACCATCCAATAGGCATACAATTTTGCAACCGCATAAGGACTTTGCGGCTGGAATGGAGTCGCTTCATTTTGAGGTGGCGTGGCAGAGCCGAACAATTCACTGGTAGAAGCCTGATAAAAACGCGTGCCTCTGCCCAAACGGCGTACAGCCTCAAGAATACGGGTCGTCCCCAATCCGGTAACATCCCCGGTGTAATCGGGCATATCGAAAGAAACGCGCACATGACTTTGTGCTGCCATATGATATACCTCATCCGGTTTAACGTCATAAATCACATCGCCCAAAGCACCGTTCGCGGATAAATCGCCATAATGCAATAACAAACGGGCATTGCCGTTGAGAACATGCGGGTCGTGGTAGAGGTGGTTAATCCGTTTGGTATTAAAAGTACTCGCCCGGCGGATAATGCCATGCACCTCATAGCCTAAACTAAGCAGGTATTCTGCTAAATATGACCCATCCTGACCGGTAATGCCGGTGATAATCGCTTTTTTCATAACTCACCTCGTGCTTGAATTTAAGCCATAGTATACCATTCGTTTGCTTAGCTGGAAAATTGTTCAATAATCGCAGGTCAGCCGAAGTGCCGAAACGCAGTGAACGACGAACGCCTCACTTGCAGACTCCAAGATATTGCAGTAATCCACATTGTCGGAGTGGGCAAAAGAAGCCCATTCCGACCTACAATTCCTCCAAATTTAAGCATTTTCTATCCAAAACATTATTTTAACAATTATCACAAGGGACGTTGCCCCCTTGCCTCCCAGAAAATAGAACTTAGAACATAGAACGCCTACGGCAAGGAGACACAGCGGAAGCCTGCGTAGTAGACCCTGTCGCTCGGATTGCTGACACCCCGGAGCGCCGTCCGGATGCTCCAATTACCATTGCTCCAACCACCACCGCGCAAAACCCGGAAATATTTTGTATCTGTCGGTCCTTGTGGGTTATTAGTATCATTTGGATCATAATCATCATGCCAATCACTCACCCATTCCATGACATTGCCTGCCATGTCCATTGCCCCATAGGGACTGGCTCCTTTTTCATATCTTCCGACTTCTGTTGTGTCACCGATATTGTCATTATAATTGGCATAACTACTATCCGGTTCTTCGTTTCCCCAGGGATATTTATTACCATTTGGTCCTCTGGCTGCTTTTTCCCATTGCGCTTCGGTTGGTAAATCTCCGCCTGCCCATTCACAATAGCTTACTGCCTGATTCCAATCTACCTGTATGACCGGGTAATTTTCATATTCGGAATTCCCATAGTAACTGCTTCTGAAGTAAGACTTGCTCTCATTCGGTCTTGTGCATCCTCCAGTTGCTACACAGGCCTCATATTGTCCGTTGGTTATTTCATATTTATCAATCCAATAGGCGTCTAAAAAGACAGTTCTTTCAGGCTTTTCATCATCGTCAGCGTCTTCGTCTCCTGCAATGCTACCCATAATGAAATCACCTGCCGGTACGTAGACCTGCTCCATTCCATCTGTGAATCTAATTTGCGTTGAGCCAATCGCTAACACCGGCTCTAATGTTGCTGGCTGTGCTGTTGTAAGCTTTTTTGTCGCTGTTTTGGTTGGGGATTTTTTGATATCTCCGGCGGTTTGTTCTGTAGAAGAAAGAATTTCGGATAGTTGACAGGCTACCAGGGCAAACAAAGCAACCAATAACAATGAAACGGAAATTAAAACTTTTTTACGCATGGTTATTCTTTTCTTCATAAATAATGTTTATTACGTTAGGTGCGTAGACAATTAAGTATAGTTTAGCAATGCGTATTACGCAAACATGATTTAAAAAATTCAAGTTCGGATGAATGGGAAAGTCTATTTATCTGAAGTACTTCCTTCCTTTTTTAGCTTCAGTTTTAGGCTTATCCACCGCCACAAAGGGTTCAAGTGTCTTAATCTGCCTAAGGAATTCTTCCATACATTTTTTGGCTACGCGCATAGCGGAATGTTATATTTTAGCAAACTTAAGTGGCGGTACCCGAAATTTAGTGACATGGTTCATTAGTAAAATAATATATACTTGCCTTCCCAGTAGCAGTCGCTTAATCAACTTAGACGCCGTGCTTCTTTATGTACATTTTAAAACATATTTGGACTATCTTGGACATTATTGCACATATCTGCACAGATTATAACAATGCCCGAATTAGGCACCAGGCATAATCAGTAAATTTTTCTGCTCTTTCCGAGACGACCGTGCTTCACCTGTTGTGGCTACGCGCATTATGTATTTACAATTTTTTCTCAAGGTTTAGCTTTTATTGGCTCTCGATCTTACGCAAATAATCCAAAACCGATTTCCAAACGACCTTCCTCTAGTTAACCAACAAGAAGCTGGTTTCCCAGCCTCTTGTCTAATTTCATAACAAATTATATTTACTAAACTACCGCACAAAGCTTTCGTCAACCTCATCAAGTCGCAAGCTAATCACCTGACTTGCAGAATCCTTTCCCATGGTTACTCCATAAATAACATCGGCAGCTGAAACTGTGTTTCGATTATGAGTAATCAACACAAATTGCGTTTCACTGGAAAGATCTTTCAAAAGCTCAATAAAGCGACCAACGTTTGATTCATCCAGCATTGCGTCAACCTCATCCAAAACACAAAATGGCGTCGGAGAAACCTTCAACAAAGCAAAGACAAGTGCGACCGCGGTCAGGCTACGCTCTCCACCGGACAGCAAGACCAAGCCCTGCTCCCTTTTCCCCGGCAGACGTGCTTCAATATCAATTCCAGCTTCGATAGGCGATTCTTCATCATTCAAAATCAACTTCGCTGATCCGCCGTTGAAAAGGCGCGAAAACATCGAACTAAATTCCACGCTGACAGCCTTGAATGTCTTCAAAAATTCGACCTTCATGACTGTATCCAGCTCTTTTATCATCTTCTGAATATCTTCCAAGGCCGCATTCAGATCCTGAACCTGGCTGGTCAGGCTTTCATAGCGCTCTTTTACTTCTCTGTATTCCTGATCCGCTTCGAGGTTAACTGTTCCAATCCGGCGAAGCTGGGCTTTTTGCTCCTTAATCGCTTCCGCCAAGCCCTCCGGAATACCCTCCATTTCAGGCAGAGTTTCAATCACCATATCCGGAAATGGCAAGGGTTCAGATTGGGTATACTCTTTTCGATATTCCATCTCAATCAAGCTAAAATCATCATCTATTCTCGATTTCAAATTTTCTAATCGCTCTTGTTGATGAGCCAGCTCGAGTTGAAAATGCACCACCTGACGGTCTTTTTCGGTCAAACTTTGTTGGCTGCCTGAACCGGCTTCCGAATGCTGTCGACTGCTAACTTCCATATCGCGCAAGCTGACCAATTGTGGGTCGAGCATTTCGGTTTGCTGGGAATTAATTTCCTTTTCCTCATCGGATATTTGTTTTACCAATTCTGATATTTGCGCTTCCAAATCGCTCAAAACTGTTTCATGTTCTCCCATTCGCGTCAAAAAATTCGCCTTACTTGCCAAATCAGCCTCTAAACGACGACTTTCATTCTGACGAGTTTCGATCAAATGATTCAAAGACTGGGTTAATACTTTGATTTCACTTTCCTGATAACGATATTGGTTTTCAATATCCTCCGGCTGGAATTCAGCGCGTTTTCGTCGTTGTTCTTTTTGCTGTTCCGCAAGTTTATCACTTTTGTCTTTGTTGACTTCTTCTTGCGCATTAAGTTTCTTGATAGTTTCAGTAATGTTTTCTAAAGAACTTTTATTATCCGTTTTTTGTCGTTCAATCCACTCTATTCGGCTACGGATTTTTTCCAGATTCAAACTATTGCTTTGCGATTCTCGAATCAATATGTCACGATTGCTTTGTTGTTTTTTACTAAGCTCTTGGTTGGCTGCTATTTGTTCATCGAGTTTCCTGATTTTTTCGCTCAGTTGATTACTTGCCTGGTCAATTTTTTGAGCGGAGCTTTCAATCCCTTTCAATTCTTCACTTAGCTCATTGACCAATCGGGTGTAACTCACCTTGCTGCTCTGGTTTGCCTTTCCAATCACCACCATGCCATTTTTCATTAGCACTTCGCCGGTTCGGCAGACATAATTGAAATCCGGCTGTTTTTCACGGGCAGAAAAGGCAGCATTAATATCCTCAACAATGACGAAATCATCCAGCAACAAATCGACCACCGAGCGCAAAGCTGGATCAGTTTTGACAATCTCACTGGCAATCAATCCACCCTCGAATATTTTTTTCGCTTTACTCTTTGGTTCATGAACTACCTGGCTCAAAATCGCCACCCGATCATTTAGTTTTTCCGACAACTCATTGACCAACTTCGTTCCAATTTGTGAGTCCCGAATAATCAATAAATCAACAGCCTCACCAAGTGCAGCACTGATCGCGAGCTCAAATTCTTCGGGGACTTCAATATGTGTTGCCAAATCGGTCAACTCGTTGTGCAGCTTCTTTTCCCGACTGGATTTCAACAAGGTCTTGGCGCCATCCGAGAAACCGGACAGGCTTTCCCTGCTTTGTTTCAACAGCTCAAGCCGGTTCCTAACCCGATTTTTTTCCAAATCGAGCTTATGACTGCTTTGCCGGAAGCCTTCCAGGTCTTTTGTTAGTTTTGCGCGTTCATCACTAAACGAATTTGCTTTATTATTTAAGTCAAGCAATTCAGCTTCCGCCAACTGCACTTTCTCATTCGTTGCAATAATTACTTGATCAAGATTATTTTTTTCTTCCTCAAGCGAAGCCATATTGCTCTGAATTGTCGTTTGGCTTGATTTCAAACTTTGCAGCCGCTCAGTCATTTCTTGTTTACGCGATCGCAAAACAACCGCTTCTTTTTCAAGCTCAATTTGTGCATCACGAAGAGCATTTTCTTCTTTCTTCAAGCTTGCTTCTTGTTCCAAGATCTTTGAACGGCTTACACTAAGGATTTCAAATTGCTCCTGTACCAGGCTAAGTTCCTCACGAGTTTTAACTTCATCCGCTTCGTGATTATCATGGCTCGCTTTAGAAGATTTGATGACCTCCTCAAGATTAGCGAGGTCATTCACCAGTTGTTGTTTGGCTTTTTCGGCAGCACTTTTGCGCTCATCCAAAATCGCCAATTTTTGATTATTTTGCTGGAGTTGATTACGCATCTCGCGAAGATTATTCATGATGCCATTAACTTTTGTCCGTTGCTGCTCTATCTCACTTCGCAAAGTGTTCAGTTCCAACTGTTCCTGTTCAAAACTCTTGCGAACTGATTGGCGTTCAAGTTCAGCGTTTTGCAATTGTTGTTGCGTCTGTTTAACATCCCGCAAAGCCTTATACCAATGATAGCCGTACCAATCGCGCAAACTTTGCTTTAGTAAATCCTGCACGGTCTTATATTCTATAACCCGGGCTGCCTGCTTTTCAAGACTGCGCACACGGGGTTTTATCTCGGCGATAATATCCAAAGCACGTTCCAGATTACGTTCGGTCAATTCCAAACGGCGCACTGCTTCGGTTTTTCGATTTTGATACAAACCAATTCCCGAGGCTTCCTCAAAAAGTTTGCTACGCTCATCCGGACGAAAAGAAAGTACCGTATCAACCAAACCCTGACCAATAATGGTATAAGTGCGGTCGCTCAAACCGGTTTTCCCAAGCAACTCGGTGAAATCCTTCAAGCGAACTTTTTGATTATTAATCAAATAATCGTTTTTTCCATCGCGATACGCCCTGCGGGTTAGCACCACCTCAGAATAATCAATTGGTAGCCATTTATCTTCATTGTTAAACTTGATAGAAACAGCCGCCATCCCAGCCCTTGCCCTACTATCCGAACCGGAATAAATCATATCTTCCGTCTTTTTAGCTCGCAAAAGTGAATAGGATTGCTCACCCAAAACCCAACGAATTGCATCAGCAACGTTTGATTTCCCCGATCCATTCGGACCGACAATTGCCGTAATTCTTGACGGAAAAACCAGATTGGTATCTCTGGCAAAAGTTTTGTATCCTTGCAGGTCCAGTCCTGCGAAATTGGATTTATTCATCAATTCTCAATTCCTAACTTATTGATACTATTTAATGCTGCGTCTTTTTCGGCAAGCTGCTTCGAAGAACCCCTGCCTGAGGCAATTTGCTTATTATTTATCACAGCCACCACGTCGAAAGTTTTCGCATGGTCAGGTCCAGATTCTCCAATTAGCTGATAGCTTGGTGCAGCATATCCTTTTGCCTGAGCCCATTCCTGCAATTTGCTCTTTACATCTTCTTCAGAATGGTTGCGCACAATATATTCTGATTCGCCTTCCAGCATCGGAATGATAAAACTTTTCACGGTTTCGATACCACAATCCAAATACATTGCAGCAATCAAAGCCTCAAATGCATCGCAAAGAATGGCATCCCGATCCCTGCCACCGGCATTTTCCTCCCCTTTTCCAAGCAAAAGCGCTGAACCAATCTCTAATCTACGCGCAAATATTGCAAATTGTTGGGTATGAACCAGTGCAGCCCGCACTTTCGTCAAAAAACCCTCGTCTTTTTCTGGATAATTGTTATAGAGCCATTCGGCAACAATAAACCCCAAAATCGAATCGCCCAAAAATTCAAGGCGTTCGTTATCTTCCAAGGTTTCCCGATTTTCATTCAAATAGGAACGATGCGTCATTGCTCGACTAATCAAAGACACATCTTCAAAATTGTTTGGCAAATGCTCTCGCAATTTAGCCAAATCTTCAGGTTCAATCATTTCTTCTCCCTTTAGAACTGCTTATTCGTTTGCCATCCTCAGCGCTTGACCGATATCAAACGAATTAGCAGTTTCGGATTTTGTATTATGAGTATTTTAACCCATTCCCGCTAAAAACCAATACCGTTTTACCATTAGTTACAGGAGATTTCTTTAGTGCTGCAAAAACCATCGCTGAAGTCGGTTCTACATAGATGCCCATAGCTGCCAATTCGTGGCAAGCCGGTAAAATTTCTTCCTCTGGAATTGCCAGAATATCATCATAGTCTTTATTTAATTTTTCAAGAATTTCGGTGCCTCTTGCAGGCTTAGATACCATTGTGCCTTCCGCCAAGCTGCTGAAATGGGTTTGCTTGAAATTTCTCCCCTTCCATTCCGCATGCAAAGGTGCACAGCGCTCCGGTTGAACGCCAATCATCTTTGGCATTTGCTGATTTTTGACAGTCTCACAAATCGCCTTAAAACCCATTAATACACCTAAAAATAAGGATCCATGCCCAATAGGACAGAATACTCGTCCGGGCATTTCACCGAGTTGTTCATAGATTTCATAGGCAATTGTCGCATAAGAAGCCAAACCAAAAGGAAGCATAGCATGACTGGCATAAACCACATCTCGCCGGTTGACTTCGTCTAAAACCGCCCTGTGAGCCCTTTCTCTTGGCCCGGGAACTTCCCTTATTTGCGCACCGATTCTGCAAATTTGATCAACTTTTGGTCCGCTCGTCCCTTCAGGAATAAAAATTGTGCTTTTAATCCCGAATCCGGCTGAATAAAGCGCAATGGAAGCTCCGGCATTCCCCGATGAATCCTCGACAATCTCCCTGATCTTTCGTTTTAACAGGAAACTAATTGTTATTGCAGAATTGCGATCCTTAAACGAACCGCTCGGATTCAGGCTCTCAAGCTTTGCAAAAAATTCCTGCCCGGCATGATCTCTTTTGACCAATGGCGTTTGACCTTCCCCAAGGTATGTACAGGGAAGATCACCTATCGCCAGCATGTCCTGATATGCCCAAAAACCAGCTGAGTTTGATTTTAGATTAGGCTTATATTCCAGATCTTTGAGCGTGAAAAGATTGCCGCAATTCGGACAAACAGTAACCAATCCGCCTTCGGGATAGCCTAAACCACATTGCCTGCATTCAAATCTCGCCATATCTTCCTCAATGAGATTTAAGTATACCCTCTGAACAAGGAGAACAGTACGATAATCGATTGTCTTTTAGACCGTAGTCGGATAAAAACCGTTCACTTTTTCTTGGGCATGTTGATATTTTAGGGGTCGCCAACAAAATTTCGGACGAAGAAATTAGAGACACTGATTCCTGTTTCCTGCTTTCCTGTTTCCTGCTTTCCTGTTTCCCGCTTTCCTGTTTTCCATTTCCTGCTTTCCCGCTTTCCGTTTCCTGCAAAAAACATTCTCTATCTGCGAATGTTTTTACCTTTCACATCAATATACAAAGCCTCGGTTATAATTTTCATTCACAGTAAATTTTAATAAGAAAACAAGGAGAAACAATGAAGAAATTCCGAAATTCCCTCATAATAATGCTCACCATGCTCTTGGTCTTGAGCGCTTGCTCATCCCCCGCTACACCCCCTACTGACGACCCTGCCGGCCAAACCAGTGATGTCAAGCTCGTCGTTTGGGATCAGTTTTACCGTGAAGAAGAGAGCAAAGTCATCGATACGCTCAACGCCGAGTTTGAAGCTGCTCACCCGGGTGTAACCATTGAACGCGACTCAAAAGTACTCGATGATCTGCAAATGACTGTAAAACTTGCCCTCGGTGAATCGGACGGACCCGATGTTGCCCAGGTAAACCAGGGACGTAGCGATATGGGCGCGCTGGTTGAAGCCGGCTTGCTCTTGCCCCTCGACGATTACATCGAGCAATTTGGTTGGAGCAACGTTTTCTCCACCAGCGTCGCCAGCCGTAACAGCTTCACACCTGATGGCAAAACCTTCGGCCAAGGCAGCCTATATGGCGTCAGCCCCACCGCTGAAGTGGTCGGTGTTTTCTTTAACAAGGGAATCTTCGAAGCGAACGGTTGGTCTGTCCCGACAACTTTTGAAGATTTTGAAGCCCTCCTGGCTGAAATCAAAGCAGCCGGTATCACGCCAATATCTTTCGGAACGCTTGACGGCTGGAACGCAATTCACGAATTCAGCTCCATCCAACACCTCTTGGTTAGCCCCGATTACATCAACAACTTCACCTATGGCGTGAATAATGCCAGTTTTAATACCGAAGAAAACCAAAAAGCTGCCGAGACCCTGCTTAACTGGGCGAAAGCCGGCTATTTTAGCGAAGGCTACCCCGGAATCGGTTATGACGACAGCAACAACCTCTTCAAAGCCGGACAAGGCGCCATGACCATCACCGGTTCCTGGCTAGCCCCCGAACTGATGACCGGAACCGACCAGGAATTTGGTTTTTTCCTGCTCCCCGGCTATAGTGGAAAAGCAACCATGGCAATTGGCGGAGTTGGCATCCCCTTTGCAATTCGCAAAAGTACTGAATACCCCGATTTGGCAGCGGAATATCTTGACTGGATGATAAGCCCTCGGGCTGCTGAACTCTGGGCAGAAGCCGGAATGGTCCCTGCAATGTCGCTGCCTGCTGACAGCAAGGTCGATACTGATAATTTGTTCGGCGACACCTTGCTCGCATGGAATACGCTTAACAAAGAAAATGCAGTCGGTCATTATATCGATTGGGCAACCCCTACCATCTACGACACACTTGTCTCCGAACTGCAAAAAATGCTCGGTGGACTCAGCACACCGGCCGATTTTACCGCTGCGGTCGAAGTTGACTATGCGAAGTTCCTGCAAGAGAAATAGGAACACAGGTTAAATCCACCGTCCGCCCGTCTCCAAACGGGCGGACGAAATTCACCATGAAAACCGCCAATCACCGTTATCCGGGAGAAAGCAAATTCAAAGGCTGGCTCTACCTCCTGCCCGCTTTTTTAATCTATTTCTTTTTTACTTTTATTCCCATTCTGGAGACCTTCCGTTCAAGCTTTTATGATTGGAATGGCTTTTCTGCCGAAAGAACTTTTATTGGCATTCAAAATTACGTCGACCTCTTTTCAGATCCGCTTTTCTTGAAAGCAATCTCAAACAACCTTGTCTTTATCATTTTTTACAGCATCATCCCGATTTTAATCGGCTTGTTCTTATCAGCAATTTTGACCGGAACTGACTTACCAGGTTTCAGCTTTTTCAGAACGGTCTTCTTCCTGCCCCAGGTTATCAGCATGGTTGTCGTCGGTGTCCTTTGGCGTTGGATGTTCAACCCCGTTAGCGGGCCTATCAACCAAGTCCTCTCATTAGTTGGCTTAGACAGCTGGCGACAAGCCTGGCTGGGAAGTTTTGAATTCGCCCTTCCGGCCGTTGGCTCAATCGGCAGCTGGGTGCAATATGGCTTTTGCATGGTGCTTTTTTTGGCCGGAATTCAACGTATTCCAACCGAACAATACGAGGCCGCCGAATTGGATGGCGCCAATGCTTTGAATCGCTTCATCTACATCACAGTTCCCGGTTTACGTGCAGAAATTGGAGTCGCTATGATTACTACAATGATTTCCGCCTTGCGCGTTTTCGATTTGATCTACGCCACAACAAAAGGAGGACCCGGCGAAACAACGCTGGTCACCGGATTCTTAATCTACCGATCCGCTATTTTAAATAACCGGATTGGTTACGGCGCAACAATCGCCACGGTTTTGACGGTGATTATCCTTTTGCTTTCATTCCTGATTCGCCGTTTTATGGGCAATAGCGAGGAGGCTTCCACATGAATCCACGCTGGAAAAAGCTGATCCCTCGTTATATCATTTTGATAATTTTCATGCTCATCGTCTTGCTGCCAATTTGGGGAATGTTGAACTCCGCCTTTAAATCGGACAGCCAAATTGTCAGCTCGCCTTTTGGCTTGCCTGAAAGCTGGACCTTCGAGAACTTCCAAAAAGCCTGGACAGTTGGCAAATTTAACGTTTTCTTCAAAAACAGTGTAATTGTTACCACTGCCGTAGTTGTCAGCAGCGTTTTCCTTTCAATACTAAGCGGTTACGCCTTTGGACAACTCCCCATGCCGGCTAAAGGCATTCTTTTTGCAATCATGCTGATTGGCTACATGGTGCCCTTCGAGGCTGTAATAATTCCACTTTACAACTGGATGAACGCAATTGGATTGCGCAACACCTATTGGGCTTTGATTTTGCCCCAGGTTGGCTTAAGTGTCTCGTTTGGGACGCTTTGGATGTCTTCCTTCTTCGAAACCGCTCCCAAGGAATTGATTGATGCCGCCACAATTGATGGTTGCGATCGCTGGCAAATTTTATGGCAAATCCTCTTTCCTCTCGCCCAACCATCAGTCACGACGCTGATTGTTCTGATATTCATGTGGACCTGGAACGAGTTCTTGCTCTCTCTCGTTATGGTTCAAACCGAAGCAATGCGAACCTTACCGGTTGGCCTAGCATTCTTCCAAGGGAAATACACATCCGACCTTTCACTGATGGCTGCCGGAGCGATCATCGTCGCCCTGCCAACAGTGATTATCTATATCATTTTTCAACGCTATTTCATTAAAGGCATGTTGGGCGGAGCAATCAAGGGATAGGAATCAGAAAAAGAAAAAGGTATACCCACTGACTTTGGTAACTAACTCTTAAAAAGAGTGATAGATATAAAGCCTTCAATATCTGTAGCATGCTATACAAAATATTCTATTCGTTAATAATCAGAAAAACTTAATATCGGTCTCAAAAATTAGAATTGCTGAAATTTCTACCTCGCCATCAAATTTTTAAGGTATAATTGCTCAGTTATACACACCTCAGATAAGGAGAATTCATATGTCCGGACATTCTCATTGGTCCACGATTAAACGCAAGAAAGGCGCTGCAGACGCAAAGAAAGGCGCGGTTTTCACACGGCTCGCCCGCGAAATTGCCCTCGCTGCCCGCAATGGCGGTGGCGACCCCAGCATGAACGTTGGGCTTGAACTTGCTATCGATCGTGCTAAAGCACAAAATATGCCCAAAGACAGTATCGACCGTGCCGTCAAACGCGGTACCGGCGAAGACAAAGACGGCGCTGAACTTGAAGAAATTACCTACGAAGGTTATCTCGGTCGCGGCACTTTTGCCGTTATCGAATGCGTTACCGAAAATCGAAACCGCACAGTTGCCGATGTTCGCCACATCCTTTCCAAAGGCGGCGGCGACCTGGCAAGCGTTGGCTCGGTTTTATGGCAATTCGAGCGTAAAGCAGTCTATTCCGTAAAATCAGATGGCAAAAATTTCGACAAAGTCTTCGAAGCCGCTCTTGAAGCCGGCGCAGATGACGTCGAAGAAGACGATGGCTACATCGAAATTGTCGGCGACGCCAGCACTTTCAAAGCCATTCACGACGCCCTGGTTGCTGCCAGTATACCCATCGAGGATGCTGGTTTGCGCATGATCCCCAACACGGAAGTTGAACTCGAATTCAATGACACGGTTTCGGTCTTGAAACTAATCAACAACCTCGAAGACAACGACGACGTTCAGAACGTCTATTCAAACCTGAAGTTTACTGACGAACACGTTGACGCTTTAGGATAAGATGATTGTTTTGGGGATTGACCCTGGAATTGCGATTACCGGCTTTGGTCTAATCAGACCTAACCGGCTGAACGAACCTGAAGCAATTCACTATGGAGTAATAAACTCAACGGCTGAAGGCAACACCTCCAGCCGTTTGATTTATCTTTACCGTGAGTTAACTGCAATCATCGCAGAATACCAGCCTAAGGCTTGTGCGGTTGAAAAACTTTTTTTCCAAAAAAATCAAAAAACCGCCATGGCAGTCAGTGAAGCGCGCGGTGTAATCAGCCTTTGCCTTGCCCAACATGGATTAACCATTGCGGAATATTCACCCAACGAAGTCAAGCTTGCCGTCACATCCTATGGCAATGCCGATAAAAAACAAGTGCAAGAAATGGTCAAACTAACCCTGGGACTTGAAGACTTGCCAAAACCGGATGACGCCGCCGATGCATTGGCAATCGCAATTTGTCATCTCGGCAACTTACAACTTCAAAACTTAATGAGCGAATGATGATTAGCAGTCCCTCCAACCCCCACCTCAAGGCGATTCGCAAGCTCGCTGACGCAAAAGAACGTACTGCCACCGGCACCTTTTTGGCAGAAGGTCTACGCGTCGTTGGCCAAGCGGTCGATTCCAAAGCAAACATCGTCGAACTGCTTTGGTGTGACGAACTTCTTATCAGCGACTATGGCAAAAGCTTGATTTCGCAACTTAGCCAGAACCCCTCAATTGAAATCAGTGAACTTAGCCGAGAAGCCTTCGAGAGTTTAGCCCGAAAAGACAAGCCTCAAGGGATTGCCGCCGTCATTCGCCAGGAATGGCATTCCCTCGAAAAGCATCAAGCGATTGAAAATGGCGTTTGGGTCGCTCTCGAAGCTGTTCAGAACCCCGGTAATTTGGGAACCATCCTGCGCACCTGTGATGCTGTCGGAGCCAAAGGCTTGATTTTGCTCGACCATTCCACCGACCCCTATGACCCGGCTGCAATTAAAGCCTCAATGGGTGCAATTTTCACCATCCCTATCTACAAAAGCAGCTTTGAAGGTTTACAAAACTTCCTCACTTTAAATCCCACTTTGCAAACTATTGGCACCTCCGATAAAGCCACTCAGGATTGTTTTGAATTCGACTATCCGAATCCACTTTTGCTTATTATGGGCAGTGAACGCGAGGGACTCTCGCAAAATTACATAGATTTATGCCAAAATATGATTAGCATCCCGATGGAAGGACAAAACGACTCCCTCAATCTTTCCGTCGCCACCGGCGTTATGCTTTATCAGATTTATAATCAACACAGGAAAGCAAAACAGCATGATTAATTCACTCAATGGAATCATCTCGGCCATTTCTTCAGACTCGCTGACGCTCGAAGTGCAGGGAGTAGGCTTTGAAGTCTATGTTGATAAGCATTTGCTTAGCCAACACCAAATTGGCGACCCCTTGCGACTCCTCATTCATATGGTAATCCGTCAGGACCTCTTGGCCCTCTACGGTTTTACCAGCCAGGATGAAAAAGCACTTTTCAATTTGCTGATTACTGTCGATGGTGTTGGTCCAAAACTGGCTTTGGCAATTCTTTCTAACCTTTCACTGGATAACATCCGCAATGCTGTTTTGGCGGAAAAACCGGAATATTTGGTCCGAATACCCGGTGTTGGCAAGAAAACTGCTCAAAAAATCGTTATTCACCTCCAGGATAAATTCCCAAGTTATGGTGATTATCAGCCAAGCGGATCTTCCAACAAGGACGACGAAGTTATCGAATCGCTGGTTGCCCTCGGATTTAGCGTTATCGAAGCACAAACTGCTGTTCAAAGTATTCCTAAAGACTTTTCCGAAGACGTTGAAGATCGTCTTCGCCATGCTTTGCAATTTTTCTCCGGTCGATAATTCGCATAAGCAAGCTTATCAATGGTAAAATTGACACGTTAAATTAAGGATAAACAGAAAAACTATGGGACTCTCACGCGAATTAGGCATCGACCTCGGCACCTTCAACACCCAGATTGCGGAAGGCAATCAAATTTTGATTCAAGAGCCGACCGTGGTTGCTATTGTTGTCGACGAAATGAAATTAGTCGAATATGGCACAACCGCCCTCGGCATGCTTGGTCGTGTGCCGGAATCGATTGAGGTCGTTCGTCCCTTACGCAACGGCGTAATCGCTGAATACGAGCTAACCGAAATCTTTTTGCGCGAATTAATCCGCAAGGTCACCGGACCAACCCTCTTTTTCCGTCCCCAATTGATCATTTCTACCCCCTATGGTGTAACCAGTGTTGAAAAACGTGCCATTCAGGAAGCCGGCTTAGGTGCTGGCGCACGCGAAGTGAACCTGATTCCCCAACCTCTGGCGGCGGCTATTGGCATCGATTTGCCCATCAACACCCCAACCGGTAATATGATTATCTCTTTAGGCGCAGGAACGAGCCAGGCAGCGGTCGTTTCAATGTCCGGAATTGTCAGCGCTGAGACCAGCAGGACTGCCGGGCTTTTGATTGACGATGCAATCGTCGCTTATGTCCGCAAAAAATACGGCCTAATTATCGGTCAAACCACCGCCGAGCAGCTCAAACTCAATATTGGCGCCGCTATCCCGGGCGAAAATGAAAAAACCATGGAAATTCAGGGTCAGGACCAGGTAACCGGTTTGCCAAAACCCGCTAGTCTGAGCACCAACGAAATCGTGGATGCAATTCAAAGCCCTTTGGAAGAAATTGTGGCAACCATTCGCCGCGTTTTAGAGAAAACTCCCCCCGAATTGATTTCGGATATTATCGACCGGGGCGTTGCCCTCTGTGGTGGCACATCGCTCATGAAAGGTCTCGATAAATACCTGACCGTCGCTCTCGGCATCCCGGCTTATGTTGTCGAAAACCCGGTTACCTGCACAGTTGAAGGCTTGGCAAAAGCCGGTCCCTTGCTTGAAGTCATCATGCGCTCGCAGTCAAGGTAGTTTTTGAAGCCTGATTGAAAAGAAATTCTTTACAAACAGATACTTGTCAGTTTATCTTTCAATTTATCATTCTGTTTATCTTGCCAACTAAATGCTCTGTAGTTCTGCAATGATTCTGCTATCCGGGCAGCTTGGATTTCAACCCATCTCAATATTCAACTAAAACTGTAAACAATCACCTCGGACAAAGTGTAAACAATCACCCGCTCCCCGTTTCCCGCTCCCGGCTCCCTGTTTCCCGATTCCTGCCTTCCTGTTTCCTGCTTTCCTGTTACCTGAATAGTTCTTCATGATAGAATTAACCCACCCAAAAAAGGAGATAAAAATGAGCGAACATAGTGAGCCTGCTTTCAGCAAAAAAGAGAAAATTGCCGGACTTATCGAACAGCTAAGCGCCTATATCGAACAGTTTCATCACGGTTCAGTTGAATTGGTGAGTGTGGAGGGTGATTTGATTAAAGTGCGCCTGGGCGGTGCCTGCGCCGAATGCGAACTCTCTACCCAAACCCTGCAAGGTTGGGTTGCCGGAACCTTACGCCAGTTCTTCCCCGAGGTCGTCGTCCAGGCAGTTGAATAAGTTTACAAATCCTCAATTGCTTGAATTTCAATTTTATGTTCTTGCAATAAATTCTGAACGGTGTCGCTATCTTCTTTAAGAATGCGAACACAAAAACCGCAATCGGAGCTGAGGTGGCGTGGGACCGGGATTAGCTTATAGCTTAATCCTTCCTTTTTCATCAAGCTTTCAATTCGCAATCCCAAACTTATCGAATCGACCAAAATCACCGCGTAATCCATTCTCACCTCACCTCTTTTGCCAATTGCCGAACCGCATCCACGGCAAAACGAACATCTTCCAAACTGTTAAAAGCACCTAAGCCAAAACGAACGTTGCCATCCGGAAAGCTGCCAAGGCTGCGGTGAGCCGAAGGAGCGCAATGCAAGCCAACCCGGCACAGGATGTTAAATTCCTCATCCAAGCGCAAGCCGACCGTTGAAGACTCCATCCCCCGAATATTAAAGGCAACCGTCGCAGTTTGTTTACTCGCATCCCGAGTGCCATAGAGCTCAACCCCTTTAATTTCGCCCAAAGCTGCCAAAAGCTCAGCACACAAGGCTTCTTCTCGCTCGCGAATTGCCTCAATTCCTTCTTCTTTCAACCAGTTTAGCGCTGCCAACAAACCGGCCAAACCAAGCGCGTTTGGCGTTCCGCTTTCATAACGATCGGGGAAGAAATCAGGTTGAACCTCTTTCTCAGAACGACTGCCGGTACCACCCTGTCGCTGAGGCAAGAGCTGTGAAGGCATCAGCCGTGGACCGACGACAAGCCCTCCGGTACCCATCGGCCCATAAAGCGACTTATGTCCGGTGAAAGCCAGCAAGTCAATTCTGTCGGCTTCCATATCAATCGGCAAAACCCCGGCTGTTTGTGCACTATCCAGCAAAAAGAGCAATCCATGCTTTCGTGCGATTTGCCCGACTTCCCTAACCGGTAAAATCGTGCCACAAACGTTTGAAGCATGGTTAAGCACAATTAAGCGCGTATTGCTTTGAATGGCAGCCTCAACCAAGTTCGCATCCAGACTTCCATCACCATTGCAAGCCACTTTTGTAGTTTGAACCCCGGCATGCGCCAATTCATTCAGAGGGCGCATCACCGCATTATGTTCCATACTACTGGTAATCACATGGTCACCGGCTCTTAAGAGCCCATGTAACGCCAGGTTTAGCCCATCGGTTACGTTTAAGCCGAAGACAACCCGTAAGGGATCTTCTGCTCCAAACAATTCGGCAATTGCCACACGCGTTTCGTAAACCAAGCGAGCAGCCTCAATCGAGAGGCGATGCCCCGATCGTCCGGGGTTTGCGCCCGTTTCTTCCAGAAAACGCACCATACCACGGGCGACTTCCGGCGGTTTAGGACAGGAAGTCGCCGCATTATCAAGATAGAGTGCGCCATCCTTGGTTCTTGAAGAAGGAAAGTTTGGCGCATTCAGTTTCATTTGCTAATCACCAAGGTAAATTCATCTTCCTGTTCAGTAACTTGCACTTTTAAGCCCTTGCGTTCGGCGAATCGCACAATGTTCTCACGTGCAGTAACTGTATCGGCAAGCACTTCTAAAGGAAAGCTCCCTTTTTCAATCGCTTGTTGAACCATCATTACCGGTTGAGGGCAAGATAACCCTCGCGTATCTATAGCTGTACTCATTTTTTTACTCCTTACTTATGCAGTTTTTTGGCGCATGGTGAAACCAATCACCAAACAAGCCACCAAACCAATACCAACGGCAATCATGCCGTATTGAGAAATGCCGCCCACTTGCAAAACACCGTCCACCATCGCATCGGCTTTTCCAGCCAGATTGAAGTTGTGGGAGATTGCAGCACCGGTGATCATGCCCAAAACGAAAATAGCAGAATCTCCATTTCCTTCGCCGGCTAAGAAAAGTTGACGACCAGGGCAACCACCAGCCAAAGCGTAAGCTAAACCGGCCAAAACCATACCGAGTATATTCCAAAGTATGTTACTGTGAGCGATTGGCATACCCGCAAAACCAAATTTAAACTGGCCCAAAGCCAGATTGGTCACAGTGGCGACAACAACTAATGCGACAACGCCACTTAGTAAACGATAATCGCGAAGCAAAATGACATCACGCACGGCACCCATCGTGCAAAAACGACTGCGCTGTGCCAAAAAGCCAATCAACAAGCCAGCGCCCAAAGAGATCAAAATTGGGGCAGCCATTGAACCGGGACCTGATTCGCTGAAGAAAATAGGACCGCCTTCGCTGAAAACGGGCCTAAAGATGAGCAAAAGCAACAAACCGACCATCATAATGGGCATAATCCAACCAACTGCGGGATAGGTTTTTTTGCTGGGACCAAGATTGAAACCGGAACGAAGGAAAGCAACGCCAATCCAAATACCACCTACCAGACCCAGAATTCCAACCAGAGCGGTCATATCACCACCGGCAAGACGGAAACCGGCGCGCCATGGGCAGCCCAAGAAGACCAAAGCACCAATCATGGCAAAGACACCTAAGACGAAACGAACAATCGGAGCGGAACCAGCCCGCGCTTTGAATTCGCGGAAAAGCAAGGCGGCAACGGTTGAGCCCAAAACGAAACCGATAATTTCTGGACGAATATATTGAACGACCCCGGCACGATGCAAACCAAGCGCACCGGCGATGTCGCGTTCAAAACAAGCCACACAAATTCCCATGTTTGGGGGATTGCCCAGATATTGTAAAACAGGGCCCAAAATGCCAATGATTGCGCCTACTAAGATGATTCCCCAATAGGAAGCAAAGAATTTAGAAATTTTTTCACGCATAATAACTTCTCCTGAAAGGTTTTAGTTTAGTCAATAATAATTTTTGCTAATTTAAAAAAAGCAATTTCAATAAAAGTAAACCTGGGAAAATTTTCTTGCTGCCTCCTCTTCCGGTAAATAACCTTAAACAATAAATCCGCTGTCACATATCAGCGGATCCGGAAGGCAGGAAGCTTTTCAGGAAAGGTCAGCTATGCGACAACAGTTGAATGAACGCTGACCAGCGTTCTGTTGACGTTCTCAAAGAGAGTGATAATAAGTTTTCATAACTATGTACCTGAAAAAGATTATAACATCACATGGCAAATCCATGGGAAAATTTCTCCCCCATGGATTTGTAATTGGAGGTCTATCAATACAAGAATAGGGCAAGTTTCAAACAAAGCCTCCCAGCAATTTTCAAAACTGCCATTTAGTCGGCTGCATGCTGTCACCTGCAAATCAGGTACAATTGCGATAACTAAATAAACGCAGGAGACGATATGGCATCAGATACACAAGTGATCTATTCAATGATGAGGGTGGGGAAGATTCACCCGCCAAACAAGCAAGTGCTCAAGGATATTTCGCTGGGCTTTTATTATGGTGCCAAAATTGGCGTATTGGGCTTGAATGGTTCCGGTAAGTCGACTCTTCTGCGCATTATGGCAGGTAAGGACGAGGACTACATCGGCGAGATTGCCCGATCGAAAGGTTATACCGTTGGCTTAATGGAGCAGGAACCTGTCCTCGATGAAAGCAAAACTGTTATCGAAGTAATCAAAGAGGCAGTGCAGCCGGTTGTTGACATGCTGGCTGAATTTGATGCTATCAACGAAGCTTTCGCTGACCCTGAGGCAGATTTTGAGGCTTTGATTGAAAAACAAGGCAAGTTGCAGGAAAAACTGGATCACCATGATGCCTGGAATTTGGACTCGCACCTGAAATTAGCAATGGACGCTTTGCGCTGTCCTCCGGCTGATACGCCGATTTCGGTGCTTTCAGGTGGCGAACGACGCCGGGTTGCCTTGACGAAACTTTTACTCGAAGAGCCGGATATTCTCTTGCTGGACGAGCCAACAAATCACCTCGATGCCGAATCAGTCGCCTGGCTGGAGCATCATTTGCAAAATTATGCCGGGACAGTGATTGCCGTAACGCATGACCGCTACTTTCTCGATAACGTTGCCGGTTGGATTCTGGAACTCGACCGTGGGGAAGGCATTCCCTGGAAGGGCAATTATTCTTCTTGGCTGGAACAAAAGCAAGAGCGATTGCGAATTGAAGAAAAAACCGAAAGCAAGCGTCAACGAACCTTGCAACATGAATTGGAATGGATTCGGATGTCGCCAAAAGCCCGCCAGGCGAAGGGGCAGGCTCGTGTTTCCGCTTACGAAAATTTGCTCAATCAGGAACATGAGAAATTGCGCAAGGATTTGGAAATTTATATTCCTTCCGGTCCACGTTTGGGAAATGTGGTGATTGAGCTGGAAGACGTCAGCAAAGCCTATGGGGAAAAAGTTTTGCTTGATGAGCTGGATCTTTCTGTCCCTGCTGGGTCGATTGTCGGTGTGATTGGGCCAAACGGTGCCGGTAAATCAACTTTGATTAAAATTATCGCCGGATTATTGGATGCGGATAAGGGGAAGGTAACACTTGGCGACACTGTGAAGCTGGGTTATGCCGATCAGTTCCGTACACTGGACCCCGAAGCAAGTGTCTTTCAGGAGATAACCGGTGGTGCGGACAATCTGGTTCTGGGCGATTATACGGTTAATGGCCGGGCATATTGTGCTTCGTTTAACTTTACCGGTGCAGATCAGTCCAAGGCAATCAAGACCCTCTCCGGTGGCGAAAGAAACCGGGTATTTCTGGCAAAAACATTGACAGTTGGCGCAAATGTCCTCCTCCTGGATGAACCCACCAATGATTTGGATGTCAACACCTTACGCTCTTTGGAGCAGGCTCTGGAAGAATTTGCCGGTTGTGCAATTGTTGTCAGCCATGACCGCTGGTTTTTAGACCGGATCGCTACCCATATTTTAGAATTAGGCACTGAACAAAAGCCAAAGCTCTTCCTCGGCAACTGGACCGATTACGAAGATTATCAGCTGAAACAATTTGGTCGCCAAATTGGCGTAAATCGCAAAGATACAATGCGGGAGCTAAAAAGAAGTTAAGCGCGGACAAAACTTAAACAAATTCGTCCTAAAATAAAAAAGCTGGCTCAATGAGCCAGCTTTATCTAATTCCTATGATTACTATTTTACTAGTCCAGGACCTTTACATCGTGTGCCTGGGGACCCTTGGGGCCGTCTTCAACACTGAATTCAACGCTTTGATCTTCTTTCAATGAACGAAAACCATCGCCTGTGATTGCGCTATAATGCACGAATACATCTTTGTCATTGGATTTGCGGGCGATAAAACCGTAGCCTTTTTCACCATTAAACCATTTGACTGTTCCAACTTCTCTTTCTGCCATGCTTGTACTACTTCCTCTCTTGAGTAAATAAAAAAATATTTGTTTTGGTGTTTACACCGATTTGGGAAAATTCGTTCGCAAACTGCCTCAACGAATTAACTTTACTATAATTCGAGTATGCTGTCAATGTTTTTTTACAAAAATTAGCTACTTTACTCATTTTACTATTTTTTCCCTTCAACAAGCTCAATAATGCCAAACATTAATAAAATGTAGGCGAAGCCTTCGTCAAGATTGCCGATAATCGGGAGAAAATCAGGGATAATTTCAAAGACACCCATGGTTGGGTTTAAAACGTAAATCAGACCAAAGATTGCCAAGCCAAAAACTAACCAACGCGGAACCCCTCTTGATGAGAGTGGTTTGAAAAAAGCTGAACGAGCTGATTCATTGGATAAATCGGGGACGATATCGATAATTTTTGGGTCTTTCATTTATTTCCTGCTCAGTTATTATACACTAAAAAAACTGTGGCAAGTAAGATTGATACGAATTGAGAATTTCTTGCAGAACCTTTTCTGCCATATCGAGGTCATCAATCACCGGGTCAAGCAAAAGGCTCTGAATTGCCAGCTGCCGATCGCCGTGAACGACGGCATCAATGCTCAACTGGGCGGTAGCGACTTCGCGTTGAAGCAAAGCGAGGATGCCTTTGGGTAATTCAAATTTTGTTTCTGCTGTGAAACCCGATTTGTTGACCCGAGCAGGAAATTCAACGATTGCGTTTTCAGGCAATCCGGGAATTGTGCCATTGTTTGGAAGATTGACAGCTTCCCAAACTTTGCCATCGTTATGGATCATCGATTCAATAATTTCAATTGCGCCTTCAGAATGCGTATGACTGTAATTTTCAATATGCTCTTTGTTTTGGACATCCTGGGCAACTTTTTGCCAGAGTTCTTCCCGGTTCTTTTCAAAATAAGCCCAGTCATAAAGATCAAGCTCGTATTTTTCCCAAGGTTTGGCATAGCTGTTGCTCATCCAGGGCAAATATTCGCAAAGATGCTCGTCGCCGGGGATTGGAAAAAGTCCAAAATCGTCGAAAATTCTTTGGGTGAGCGGTTCAAAATCGGAGGAGAGCTCTCGCCAGCGTTTACGGAAGAGTGGGTAGAGATCTTCGCCGGTTTTACGGTCGCGCAGTTCGAGCATCCAGGTGAAATGGTTCAGTCCGGCAGCGGTGATTTTGAAAAACTGCATACCTTGCTGACTCATCTCGTCATGGGATTTGGCATTTTTGGGATCAGCATGGGAGCTGAGAAAGTCGTCGGCGAATTCAATTGGGTAATCATTCGCCAAGGCTTTGGCAACCATCGCATAACCAATGCCGAGCTGATGACAAAGTCCGACTGATTTAATCCGGCTGTATTGGTTAATCAGGTAACAGATCCGGTGCATCGGATTGGTGAAATTCAGGAACCAGGCATCCGGACAATTTTCTTCCATGTCGTGCGTAATTTCGAGAATCGTGTTCACGTTTCGTGCGGCATGAGCAAATCCACCCGGTCCGCCGTTTTCGGCATAGGGTTGGCGAAGGCCAAATTTATTGGTTAGCTCAAAATCTTGTTGCCAAAGGCGTTCGCGCGGTTGCACCTCAATCGAGCTAATGACGAAATCAGAGCCATTTAAGGCGTTTTTATGCGTGGAATGGCTTGTTATCGTTTTACCGGAACCCCATTCGGAATTGAGCCAATTTGCCAAAGCGGAGATTAGATCCAGAGATTCCTGGTTATTGTCAACCAAGGCGAGTTCGGCTCCGCGCAAAGTTTCACTTTGCAGTAATTTAATCAAGGTGCTCAAACCAAAGGAATGGCTCCCGGCACCCAGACAGGTAATTTTAGTCATTAGGACTTTCTTTCTTTCTTATGAGAAAAGATATTCACTATCGATGGCTCTAATCAGAAACTGTCAAACACCAATAGAGGCTTTGTTCGTTACTCGAATTCAGGGCAAAAACATAACAATAACTGCCCGGTTCCAATTCGACATCAGGAATAAGTAAATGCATGTTGTTTTCCGCCGGAATTGCGTTGTATGGAATGGATTGCCCATCAACAGTGCGCAAATGAAGACGCTCGTCTACGGTTACGAGGGGAAAATTCATGACAATTTCGGGTTGTTTGCTCTTGCTTATCGGAAGGTTTTCAAGATTCTCCGGTTGGCTTTGTTCCATACTCAGCGAGGTAAATTGATCGTTTTCGAGAATGAAAACACCTTCTTCAGCCGAAACGGCAGGAAGAACCTGCGCAGGCTTGCTAAGGAACGGAATATCGATGTTGAGCAGGGTTGAACCAATCAGAATTCCGATGATAATAAAAACCATCAAAGTCAAACCGTAGAGCAGAATATCCAGCCAAGGCTTGCGTTTCTTTGCCGCTTGGGGCTCAACGGTCAGGGCTTGGGCCTGAGGTTCTGGTGCACTTACGGGAACTGTCTGGTTTACAGGTATTGGGTTTTCGTTTGAGATATGGGCGGCTGCTTCTGCTGGACTAACGCTTGTGCTTTTGAAAATGCCTACCGGATGCGTGTAATCAGAGAGTTTTTCGCCCGGTTTTGGCGGAATGTATTTTTTTCGTTCGATAAAAGCCATTCCTCGTTGCGCGGGACGGTTGCCCGGGTCAAGTTCGAGCGCTTTTTTGAGAAAAACGGTTTGTTTTTCTTCGTCTTCAATGATGGCAGAAAGCCAAACCCAAACATCAGCATTTTCAGGTTCTTCGACAATGGCATCCTTAAAATAGCCGAGTGCCTCTTCCATCAGACCTGATTTTGCTGCATCAATTCCTTTGTTTAATGACGATGCCATAATCTCTCTCCGATATTCAATGTAATGATTATAAAATTTTACCATATGGAAAAAGATAAATTAGAATTATCTAACGAATGGAGGAATTCATGAAGATTGCAATAATCAGTGACACACATGACAACACATCAAATATCCAGACAGTTCGTCAGGCAATTTTAGCTGAAGGGGTGGATGCAATAATTCATTGTGGCGACCTTACCGATGCCAAAGTTTTGGGCTATTTTGGTGATTTTCAGCTCTATTACACTTTTGGGAATTGCGATTTATCCGGTATTATCAGAGATGAGCTACATTTACAGGGTGACAGGATTCAGGCAGGGTATGAACTAAGTCTAAACCTGGACGAAAAGCGAGTTTATGTGACCCACGGTCATATTGACGGCTATTTAGAAAAAGCGATTGCTTCCGGCGAGTATGATTACATTTTTCACGGACATACGCACCGATTTGTGGACGAACAGTCCGGAAAAACACGGATTATCAACCCGGGTGCCTTGGGCGGGAAGAAAGTCGATACCCGCAGCTTTGCCTTCCTCGATTTGGATACCGGTTTGTTGACCAGAGTTTGTGAACCCTTTGATAGTTGGAACTAGCCAGCACTCAATTATCAGTCGATACAGAGTTTTCTGTTTCCTATTTCCTATTTCCTGTTACCTGCTTTCCAAAACTGGTCTTGCTTTTCCCTTGCTAAAATTCGCAAGAAGTGTATAATATTGATTCGTTCGGGGCGTGGCGCAGTCCGGCTAGCGTGCTTGCATGGGGTGCAAGAGGTCGAAGGTTCAAATCCTTTCGCCCCGACAGAAGAAGAGCCTGGTTTTTCCAGGCTCTTGCTTTTTAATCGTTTTTTCGCTGCGATAAAATTTTATCGAAAGACCGTAATCAGAGGTAAATTGATAAAGTAGTCAAAATCCGGTTCGGGCGTAGGGGTTGGTGTCGGACCGGGTTGCTTAACCTTAGCAACGACACAGTTTGACATTTCAGAAACGCAGAAACCGCCTTCGCCAACCGCTTGAACTTTGTAAAAGTAATTTCGATCATAGTCAATGTTGAAATCCTCATATGATGTGGTCATTACTTCCGCAATCTCTGTAACCTCTCCGCCACATGTTTTAGTGCCACGGAAAACTTTGTAAGCAATTGCAGCATCAATCGGCTTCCAGGAGAGTTCAATTGAATTCGTTTTGGCTTTAACAGTGACTACGGGTGCGGGGAGGCAGATTACCTCCGGCCCAGCCAAACTGGCTGCGGCACCAACCCCGGCTTTCACACCGGCGACAGTCGCTGGCATCCACATTTTGTCGATTGTGTCAGTCGGCTGATGATAGTTTGGGTTTCTGTCTTGACGATGGTTACATATGGAGACTTCACTATGGGCGTCAAAGTTTTCCAAAAGTTCAATTGCCCCAATACCCTGTCTCCAGAAAGGATCATGGTCCGAGGATCTCATGTCTTCAAAATCAATATATTCCAGTTTCAAGCCGAGATTGTAGGTTTCGTTTACATCGGTAAAACATTTGCCCGGCACCTGTGAAGCTGCCATTGTGCCAACGTGCAACTCCATACACATATCCTGATCGTTATCATAGCCAAACATATCAAGGTTAAAGACAGCTACAGTTTTGCTTATATCAGCGGGATGGTCAGCCACATAAGCTTTACTGCCATACAAGCCTTGTTCTTCACCGGTGAAAAAGATGATTTTCACAGTCCGGTCAAATTTGGTGTTCTTAAAAAGCCGGGCGGCTTCCATCAATGCGGCGACACCGCTTCCGTTATCTTCAGCTCCGGGAGCAATGGGGTGGTTGTTTTGGTCGTTTATAGCCCGACTGTCGAGATGGGCAGAGATGATGACAATTTCGTCTTTGTTTGGACCGCTTCCGGGGAGTGTGACAATTTTGTTTTTCCAAACGGCTTTGCTTTCCGGACCATTCGGTAATACCTCTATCACTTCGGGCCAATCAGGAAAGATGCCAAACAAACTGTCATCTGCCTGAGATTTGGTTCCGTTGAAAGAATGGTCGGTGATATGAACACCGTTGACATAGCCCATTGCTTCCAATTCTTGCTGTAAATAGTCATAAGCCAGGGCGGTGGTATCGCCGGTGAAAAGCCTGCTGGAATGCCGGGTTAAAATGGTTCGTTCGACACCGTTAATCATCACCGGGTCAGCTCCGCTGAAATTGCGAAGCCATTTTTCAACACTTGCCTGAGTGATTTGGTTGAGCAGCGAACTGACCTTGGCATTTGGAGGACAGGTTAGGTCGAAAGCTTGTTGGGCACTCACGCTTTGTTGAGGGACAAAGGAAAAAATTAAAACAAATAACAATAAGACAAGGATCAGCTTGTTCTTTTTCATGGGCTCCTTAGATTGTTCTGAGACTAAGCAGGCTTAGAGCCGGCCGTGGGCATAAAATGTAGGAATAAAGATGGTCGCCTGACCCTTAAGCCAGCTTTGCATCGCTTCTTCCTTAATTTCCAGAATTCGATCACCTGATGACATGCCGCCAAGGTCATAGCCAATCATATCCCATTCGGATTCGAAAGCATCCATAGAAGGCTGACGCCATTCCCCGGCAAGTAAACCGAGATGGACACCTTGCAATCCAGCTTCGCGCATCATCCAGCCAATTTTACGGCCAATGCTAAGATCAACGCCTTGGAAGGCGAGTGAGTGATTTTGCATTTGCCCGATATTCTTGAAAAGGTCAGGGTAATCAATCCGCGATTCGTAATCCGGCTCGGCAGCGGCGACAACATAGCCACCGGGTTTGGTTACGCGTTTCATTTCTTTGATAATTTCTTGAGGGTTTTTACACCAGAGCAACAAATAATGGCAGACGGTGAAATCGAAACTGGCGTTTTTATACGGGAGCTTAAAGGCGTCGGCATTAACTACAGGAGCTTCGTGGGCGTAGGAGTGCGAAAATTCGCACCGGTTAAGGTCGATTTCCACACCGAATGGGCGTAAACCTTGGTAAATATAATCGGGGAAGAGCGCACCCGTTCCCGAACCAACATCGAGAACGGTCTGGCCCGGTGTAGCCTTGAGCTTGTCGAAAATAAAGCGCCTTAAGTTTTTAGTCCAGCGGGCTTGCAGTAGATATCGGTTGTGCCAATCAGCAGTTTTCATAGATTCTCCTTTGGTTTTTATCTATTTTACGATAAGTTCATTCCAATTGGAAGATAACAAACTTCCAAGTGGCTTGGCTGTGAAATCTTGAAGGCAAAGCATGCCATCAGGCAATACGGAATAGAGGTTTGATTCAAACTGGCTGATTTCAGGGCTAAACAAAGCGACATGCTGATCAGTCTGAACAGGTTTGACAGGAAAGGGCAAATCATATTCAATCAAAATATTTTGAGCAGTCAATTGTTGGTTGAGCAATGCGCTTCGGTCGTTGGCATCCAAGGTTGCGGCATAGAAGGACAACGCGTTACAACCATTTTGAACCAGGGTAAGAGCCCAATCTGCCAGGTTTGAATTGTTATAAACCGGGAAACGGATACAGGTGAAGAGGTCTTTGTCGAAGATTTTTTGGAGCTGGCTTGATATCTGCGAATCCTCCGGATCAACTTCCAAAATCAAATGGTCGAGACCACTCTCAAGAACTCGGTCGAGAAAGCTTTCGTCTTCGTAAAGCTTGTTAGTAGAAGTCAACAAACCCGAAACCATGCCGAGGGTTTCGGTAAATTCGAGTAATTCGATTAAATCAGGTCGCAAAGCCGGTTCGCCGCCCATAAAAATAACCTGAGGAATACCGGCATCGTATGTTTTCTGAATGATTTCTTTCCAGCTTTCCGTTGAAAGTTCTTTGCTTTTACTAAACGTATGGGTATCATAGCGTTCGGTCAGACAGAGGTTCACCCGCAAAGGCAGACCGCTCGCTCGCTCAGTCGATTCGGAATCGAAATCGGTTCCGGTGATAAATGGTGCCTGGTCCGGATTATTGATAATGGTGAGAATTTGTAGATTAAATTTTTGCAGGTCAGAAATCAGGTTTTCTTTGTCGACTTGATAGCGTTTCAAAGCCTCTTCAACAATTTCCGTTTCGGATTTTCCTTGAATTTTTAGCCAAGCCAGGTAAGTCGCGGTTTGATTCAGCCGCAAGGTCGACCGCGCATTGATGATCAAAATACCGCTTTGATCTGGCAAAATGCGCAAATGGAGGCGATATTGCCTCGGCTCGTCCTCCGGGCTGTGATAAGAATAGAAACCGCTTGAGCTTACTTGAAAATCGTTTGGAGGGGCATTTTCGAATTCTGACATGATTAACTCCTGCTGATAATTAAATCCCGATAAATTGGTTGAGGGTCCTGATGCTCGCGAGAAAGTGGACAACCACCGCCACATTCTTGCAGAAAATCACAAGTTTTACAAGCTTGCGGGATACTCTGCCGATTACGCAAGTCGAGGCAAAGCGGATGATTCCATATCTCGCTCCATTCGTCGCGTAAAATATTCCCGACCGGCTCATAATACGATTGGCAGGGAATGACATCCCCATTTGGTTCAGTACACATATTATAGTAAGCAGCCGTGCAACCTTTAATTCCCAAATCCAGTAAAAGTGGATCAAAATGACAATACTGGGTTGGCGTGTACCAGATCAGTCGTTGATGGTTTTTATCGGTCATTTCGATTGCCAAAGAAAGCAAGGCTGGCAATTCTTCTTCGCGCAAACCTGTGCCAACCTCGGCACCTTTGCCGGAATGAATCAGGGCATTCAATCCGACCGTTGGGACGCCCTCATCTGCTAAAAATTGAAGTGTTTCCCGCAGATGTCCGGCATTATTATTGAGAAGCGTGGTGTTTGTCATCATGTAAAGCTTGCTTTTAACCACATTACGAATGCCTTCAAGCGTTTTCTTCCAGGCAAAATCCCGTCTGACCATGCCGTTATGGATATCGGGCAGGTGAGATTCAAATGTGATTTGGACATGGTCTAAACCGGCAGCAATCAAGCTGTCCAAAAAATTTTGATCGCCGAGCCGCGTACCGTTCGTGTTAATTCCGGTTACCATTCCTTTTTGATCGGCATAAGCAATTAGCTCAGGCAGGTCATCGCGCAGCGTTGGTTCACCGCCGGTAAAAACGAGATGGGGGATCCCAATTTCCCAGATTTTATCAATCGCTTTTTTCCATTCTGCGGTGGAGAGTTCGGGATAGTTACGGGCACGAGCGTTATAACAATGGGCACAGTCCAGGTTACAGCGATAGGTAATGGCTAAATCCATGCGATAGGGCGCGCTCAATTTTGCTGAAAAGGGCATGTTGGTGCTCAAACCTAAATCGCAAATTGGGCAGGCATTGCTGTTCTCATCAATTAAGGCATCGATTTTTTCAATGGTTATTTCATAATCAGCTTTTAAGGCTTCTTCAGGTGCGTCAAATAAATCTGTTAAAAAATCCAGGGCTTCTTCTTTATCAATCTTATTTAGATAGAGATATGCCATCGCCATCGCAGTCTGGTTGAGATAGATAATTTTTGATGCGTTGATCAAAAGTAGCCCGGAACCGCCTTCATCTACGCGCAAATGCAAGCGCGATCTTTGGTTATCATCGGCAATATCGTATTTGTAGATACCAGCTTCCGGTAAACGAAGCAAATTTGTTTCCATAAATTTCCTAACGTCCACCACCGGCACAAGCACAGGCACAACCGGCGCAAGCACATGCACAAGCGCAGGAACTTCCTCCACCGCCTCCACCACGGAATCCGCTTGAGCCGCTGCTCGATCTGGTTACTGGGATGGGGTTGGTGCGATTGGTTACGGCACTGGTGAAACCGGTCAGATCGCCGACAACACCGGCCGAAACAGCAGTTGCGCCGTTGATGATATTAGCGGCAAAATCCGAGCCCGGCAAATGGGGCAGTGTGATTGAAGGTTTCGAAGAGCTTCCGGAAGCAGCGCTTGAGGGAGCAGAACTGCCGACACTGCTAACACCACCGCCAACATTGGCAGAAGGGGCAGCATAGGATGGGCGATACAAATACCACCAGCGAGGAACGTAAACGTTTTGATTGTGAAAAGTGTTTTCAGTGCGACCGTTGAAATCATCATCCAGCATTGTCCATTCGAGAGTATGGTCAAATTGGGCACTCTTAATTTCAGGCGTTTGCGCACCTTCAACCGCTAACCAAGCGCGTCGTACGATATCTTTGTAGTAGGCTTTGGTTTCGTCGGGGCTAAAACCTTTCATTTTTTCTTGAACGGTTTTAACCAGTTCAACCAACATGGCTTGTAAATCGCGGCGACGGTCCCTCTTGGCTGTGGTTTCAAAGCCTTTGATGAAATCGGTTTCATACTCGTAAAGTCCTTCGGGAAGCGGTTCGCGTGTTTTGATTTCAAGCGGGTCTTCTTTGGTAACCTGAACGGCTTCCTTTTTGAGCAAGCCAAAGAGAATCATCGAGAGGATTTTATCCAGCGGCTCTTCAAGCAAAATTCCAGCTTCGACTGCCGTCAGACCGCGACGAATCCCTTTGCCATCAACGGATAGTTTCGGCGGCAGATATTGCAGTTTCCGCGTGGTTTGTTTTTGCTTTGCTTTTTTGTTTGATGCGATGCTAATACCGATGACCGCCAAGCCCATTCCCAAACAGCCCAGGAAGGAGAAAATCTGACCAATTCCGCTAACAGCACCACTACTGCCGTTGTCAGAATAATCTTCATAAATTTCCTGGCTTGAAATTGCGGCTTCGGGAACTGCCGTTGCAGGGAATGCCGCACCAAATTCATATTCGCTGTGGACATCAGCATTATTGGTGTACCAAGAATAATAAACGCGGCCATCGCTGGTGGTTGAGGCTTCGCTAAGCTCTTCACCGGACCAACCCACTGGGGTGTAATAGCGCCCATCATCTATGCCGACACCGGGAGGAAGGATGATGGTCATCCGATATTCGGTGTTGGTAGAGCGTTCAAAATTTGAATCAAAAAAGTTTGGTGTGAATTGGAAGTTTGCATAATTTTCAAGGTCGCCGCCATCATAAGGATAGAGGATGTTGGTGATTCCCTGAACCCAGGCAGTAACGACGCCCTGTGCACCGGGTTGAATTTCCAAATCACCAAGCGCTAACTCTGCGCCGTTGACATAGGCAGAATCGTTGACTTCGGGCATTGGTTGACCATCAATTGTGGCTTCGATGTTGTTTAAGCTATAGTCGGCATAGGGCAAAGCCAAATCGATAAAATCGATCGGGCTGGCAGAAGCGTCGTTTTGAAAGACCATGTAATAGTAAAGCGTCAGGCTGCCGTCTGCCTCGAGATAGGCTTCAACCTCATATTGAGGAAGCGTAAAACGATAGTTTTGGGCTTGGGCTGGTGTGGCTGGCAAAGCTATGGAAAGCAAAAGCAGAATGCTCAGCACAACCAGAATGGTCCTTTTGGGTGATTTTGTGCTTACCATTTTGGCTCCTCAGTTAATTGGTAAGTAGTGCCACAACTGTGACAAGTTACAACCGGAGCACCGTTTACCATTGAAACATCGTTGGGATTGAGCGGTGCTCCGCAAGACTGACATTTCATCTGGTCAATTTTGACATTTCCGGGCAGATCAATATTGATGTTATAAACATTGTCAGCCGCTTTACGTGCTTTTTCAGCTAATTTGACACCGGCATAAATAAAAGCGAAGCCGATTAGCAAACCGACCAAGCCAATTATTATCCAAGAGGGGTCTCCATTCGGGCTAAAACCGCCCAAAATGAATAAAAATGAGAAAATTATGGCAATTGCTGCCAGGATGTAAGTGATAATACTGCCTGTTTTCATTTTAAACTCCTTCCAGAGGTCAATTGATTTAAATTTACCTCAGGGAAAACCGAAAAACCTAATATAATATAGCTACATTGATGATAACATTAAAATGAAAATCGGCTCTTAATCTTTCCGGTTTTGGAGAAGAATTTATGAAAGAAACTTTTATCCCTGATGTTGTAATTTCAAGATTGCCCCTTTATATCCAAACCCTAAATCGTTTGCTGCGTGAAGGCAAGTCTGTGGTTTCGTCAAACGAACTTGGTTTGTTGCTCGATATGACCCCTTCTCAAATCCGACGCGACCTGGCAAATTTTGGCGGTTTTGGCAAACAAGGCACCGGTTATGACATTATCAAGCTGATGGAATCTTTGCGTGAAATTTTGAACCTCAACCAAATTTGGAAAGTAGCGCTGATTGGAGTTGGGCATATCGGCCAGGCTTTGATTAATTATGATGGTTTTAATAGAAATGGTTTTGAAATTGTAGCGGCTTTTGAACATAACCCGGGAAAAATTGGGAAAAAAGTGGGCAATATTGTGGTCAGAGATATCAAAAATATGGATGAAGAAATGCCCGAAATGGGAGTCAAAATCGCGGTTATCACCGTCCCCGGAGAGAGCGCCCAGGCAATTTGTGACCGCTTGGTGAAAATTGGCATCCGGTCGATTTTAAATTATGCCCCGGTGAATCTGCAAGTGCCGGAAGACGTCCAGGTTGAAAACATAGACCCGGTCTTGAAAATGCAAAAAATGACCTATTATTTGCAGTAGATCGGGGAGCGGGTAGCAGGAAACGGGAAATAGGAAACAGGAAACAGAAGCACTCCGCAAAAGCTCATCTATACACAACGATTTCTGTACGGACAGCGGCTCTATAGCACCCGATGCGAAGCGAGCGGTGTGTCTCTGTCCGCCGTCGTGTGGCGATTACTGAAAACTAAAAGAACTTTTTCCAGAATCGCCATTAATTCACAATGCCAACTTGTTGTATCAATCAATACTTCAATTTAAAGCTTTTATCAACATATTTTGTAGTTACAAAATAGCAAACTATCAATCCGAAAAGGACGAGTAATAATGGAACGGTTAAGCTTAAAATGTTTTGTCTTGCAAACAGGAAAAACATCGTAAACAAGCTTTCAACAATCGATAGAACCTGAAACAAGGGGTTTTTGATCGTTGACTCCATTGAGTATGGTTGTAAGACGTAGTATGCCAGGAAATGGAATAACTCAAAAATTAAGAAAACAAGCACAGAATTTAGCAAAAGCTGGAGAGTTGTTTCGATCGGAATCTCAATCTGAGCAATAAATATAAAGAGAAAGAGTCCGATTGCGAAAGAGCTCACCATAAGCAAACCAACCTTTAACAAAAACAAGCCTCTTTGGTGCATTGACTGAACGATACTTTTTCGAGAATAGAGGTGGTGATAGAGCAGAGGCAAGTCTAAGTTTCTGAAACAAATTTGTAAATAAAAATGGCTATAAGTCATGCTCATTGCGAAACTGATCAGAAGCGTGGAATAATCTAATATCCTGGATTTGTCGAGGTGAAGTACGTCAAAGCGGACTAATAAAGCCAAGGCAACAAAAATGATTAGATTTTGAATAATTTGCTGTCCTGGAGTATTCCAGATAGATTTTCGAAGACGTTCGTTGAAAACGGATTCAATATAGGCAAAAACATTCTCTTTTTTATGTTTCTCAAGAAATTCTTTATTTTTTTCCCATGTGAATCCTTTTAATCCCGTTTCATCCTCATTTACTACCGTTGTAACCGATACTCTCACTGTCAATACATCTTTGTTTGCAAATTGGACGGCGACTTCTTTGTAGTCAGAGTATTTAATAATAGATACCCACAGAGGAATCATTAATAGGATTAAAACTATTGAAATAATTATCGCCAGTGATCCATTAGGAAGAAAGCTCGGTAATAGCTTAAAATAAAGCAATATATAGGTACTTATTGCTAAGACCAAAAACATCCCATATCGGAGGTAAACGCTAACTAATTTGCGCTTGGTCTTGTATTGATGTAAAAACCAGACATTCCCGACCAGGCTCCAAAATATTCGAACAACAGATAACAGCAAAACAATTGAGAAATCGTTAAAAATGAATATCAGCGCAGGGAGTGTTGTGATAATACTCCTCACCATCTCACGGATTATTTTCAATCTGTAATAATGGTCAGGATTAAAGGAGAATTGGTTCAGAAATATATAATCTTCTTTTTGATTTTTGAAGATACTGCTCTCTAAAAAAGCCGGAAGAAAACTAAATAGTATGAGGAAGAGCGTTACCGAGAGCCCTCTCCCGGTCGGATCGTTTAGGTCTGAGACTCCGAGCAAGCTCGGCAAGTAGCTGATTAATAAGTAGATAACAACAAATTGCGCTGATGCAGATTTTATCAGGTCAAACAACAGACCCAAAACACCATAGATTTTCTTGAAATTTGATTTTCTATATAGCTCTGCTGAAATGATTCGACCTAAAACCGGAATTTTACTGAAGAAATACAAAAAGCTGTTTGCATTAATGCTAAACATTACTTGATAAAACGACAGAATTGTATCCATTTTAACTCTCTGATTTAAGTGCTTCGATTAGATACTTCTCATTTTCTTCCTGGTTATCATTTCGCCAATCAAAACCAGTTAGCTGGCCATTCTTTAATAAGAGAATTTCATCACAAACATCGGTTGCGAGTTGAAGGATATGGGTTGACATCAAAATAATGTGATCCTGCTTCATTTGGATTAATCGCTCCTTGATATCATGCGAAACAATAATATCGAAGGAAGATAAGGGTTCGTCAAGCAAGATAATTTCGGGATTGCGGATGAAACAGCAAAGCAATTGCAGTTTATTTTTCATCCCATAGGAATAATTCTTAATTAATTTGTGCTGATCGCTTTCTTCAATGTTAAACAAGTTAAAATATTCAATGACTTTTTGCTCATTCGCTACCTGATTGCCCTGATTAAATTGAAGAAAATAAGTGATAAATTCATAGCCCGTCAGAAACTCAGGTAAGACAGGTGAAGCAGAGACCATGCCCGTATCCTCAAAAGTTAATTCTCTTTCCTGCTTGTTTTCAATTAATGAGATTTTTCCCTCATCGATACTGAGCTCACGAATGATGCAATTAAACAAGGTCGTTTTCCCGGCACCATTTCTTCCAAGGATTCCATAAATTTTTCCTTTTTCGAATCGATAACTTAGATTGTTCAGAACAGTTTTCTTGTTAAAGGCTTTGTGAAGATTTTCTACATTGAGAATCATAATCTGTATCCTTTGCTCTATGAAACGAATATTAAGGGGCTTACTAATAAAATTATTATAAGTTACGAATAACAAAAGAGCAATATATTATCTTTGGTTTTTGAGTCTGACAGCTTGATTGAGATTGAATTTCAGTAAAGGGCAATCATTCAAATACTCATCATACTCGGCAGGCAAATTTCCATTCCGAACGAGACGATTAAGTTTAGCAGTGTAGTTACCCTCTTCTTCAGTCAAGAACTTCATAAAAGACAGCCAAATTTCATCAGTTTATGCTCGCCGATACATAAAGAAGGACAAATCACTGGGAAATAAAAAGAGACTGACAAGAATATCAGTCTCCTTTCACCATCTAACCATGATGGTGTCGGTTCGTCCAGCAATGAGGGCGTCGGTAGAGTGCTAACCTTTATATCCTCGTTGAACTGAACTATTTGCCTGAAAATCAAGCGTTTTGTCGGGGCGGACGGATTTGAACCGTCGACCTCACGGACCCGAACCGTGCACTCTATCCGGGCTGAGCCACGCCCCGTGAGCGCTTATTATAGCACAATCGTAAATAAAGAAAGAGGGAATTTTTAGGGATTAAAGACCAGGGGTTAGTGCCAAGAGCCAAGGATCCCTCATCCCTTGGCACTTAACTCTTGGCACTGATCCCTAATTCCTAATCAAAACTTTCAAAACTCCGGGTTGCCCAGCCCGCTTCAGTGCCTCAACGCCCTGCTCAAGTGAATAAATAGAATCAATCATCTCTCCCACTTGCACCAAACCCGAAGATAAAGCTCGCAAGCCGGCCGGATAGTTGCCGCAACGCGAACCAACCAGCGTGATTTCATCGACGACTAACTTTGACAAATTGACATCCACATTCCCGGCAAAAGTCGATTTCAAAACCAGCGTACCTCGCGCTCTGGTCAGCGAGCGCGAAAGCTCAAAGCCTGCTTGCGAACCGCTTACTTCAACCACGATATCTGCTAGTTTCCCCTTGATTTCTTCAACATAAGCCGTTTTTATTCCCAGCGATGCCAAGAGCGCAGCCGGTTCAGGACGGCGAACAATCACCGTCAAATCGCATCCGCTGTTCTTTAGAACCTGAGCAATCAACAAACCCAGCCGCCCGGCTCCAAGCACAAAAACCCGATCACTTGGCTTAACCTGAACCTGATCCAAAATCCGCGTCGCCGCTGCGGTCGGCTCTGTGAAAACCGCCAAAACATCCGAAACTTCATCTGGCACCGCAGTCAAATTTTTGACCGGCAGCTTACAGTACTCCGCAAAAACGCCGTTGTAATCAAAAATCCCCAAAGTGCGCCGCTTCATGCATTGGCTCGGCTCCTGTGCCAAACAGCGTTCGCACTCCCCGCAACTGATGTTGATATCACCAATCACACGTTTCCCCTGCCACTCCTCGTAACCATTCGCATCAACCACAAGACCAACAAATTCATGGCCTGGAACGCCGTTGAAGGGATAGTAACCGCGCAGCATTTCCAAATCGGTCGAGCAAACGCCAGCCATTAAGACTTTTATCAAGACTTCGTCATCATCCAAAACAGGCATCGGCAAATCATCTCGAAAGCTCAGTTTTTGATTCTCAAGCCAAAGGCCTTTCATCGTTTTCATTAACGTGCTCCTCGTCTGCCAAATTGGCGTTCCAACAAATCTGCGCTCAGATGAATCATCGTCGGTCGCCCGTGTGGGCAAGTTCGCGGGCTTTGACTGGCTTCCAGGCTCAATAAAAGCGTGCGCTGCTCTATTTCTGTCATCACTTGCCCGCCCTTAATTGCCATTCTCTTGCAAACCCGACCGGCAATTTTGGCTTGGATTTCATGCTCTAATGGGGTTTCGTCTTCCTCAAAAGCATCGACCACAGCCAAAATTGCATCTTTCGGGTCGCCCCGGTCCACAATCGTCGGGATGGAACGCAACAAAAATGTATTTGGCCCAAAAGTTTCAATTTCGAAGCCAAGTGAATTCATCGTCTCCAAATTTGCTTCCAAAATGCCGGCTTTATCCGGACTAAGCTCAACTGCCACCGCCTCGACCAAGCGTTGCGAAGGAATCATCGATGCCCGTGCCTGTGCCATCATCTGGTCAAAAAGCACCCGCTCATGCGCGGCATGTTGATCAATCAAATACAGTCCGTCAGGACCTTCAGCAATCAGATAAGTCGATGCCACCTGCCCAACCAGTCGCAACAAGGGCAAATGACTGCCGGGAAGTGCTTCTTGTTTGGCTTCAGCCTCAGAATTAAGCGGTAGAGCAGAATTCGAAGCAGAGCCAGCCGGCACCACTTCAAAATTTTGGTCAAATTGAGTCGGAATCGTTTCGGTTGTCTGCTTTCCCCATAAATTCAGGTTGTTCAAATCCGGAATTGGAGTGTAGGCCAATAAACCTCTCCGAATCGCCCGCTGGACACCGTTAAAAACATGATCTTGCTCTCTGAATCGCACTTCCGCCTTGGTTGGATGGACGTTTACATCCACCAAATGAGTTGGCACAGTCAAAAAAAGCACCACAACCGGATAACGCCCCACCATCAGCATTGTGTTATAAGCCCGAATCACCGCTGCTGTCAGCGTTGGGTCTTGCACCCAGCGTCCGTTGACAAAAAGTGTAATATCCTTACGACTCGAGCGGGTTAGCGAAAGGTCGCTAATAAAACCGTCGATTGCCAAATCTTTCTCGCTGAAATCAAGCGGCATCAAAGCTTTTGCTTCTTGTGTGCCGAAAAGCGCCTGCAAAATTTCCAATTTGTTACCGCTACCCGTCGATTGAAATTCCACTTGTCCGTTCTGAATCAGTGTCCAACGAATATGCGGATACGCCATCGCATAACGGGTCACCAAACCGGTGATATGCTTCGCTTCTGTGATGTCCTTCCGCAAAAATTTCAAACGAGCCGGAACGTTATAAAACAAATCTTCAATGCTTATTTCGGTTCCAACCGGTGCAGCCAAGGACTGAACAGCCGAATTATGACCACCGTCAACACTCAACTTCCCCGCCACGTCCACCTGAGCCGGTCTTGAAACCAGATTCATATGAGAAACCGAGCCAATTGAAGCGAGCGCTTCACCCCGGAAGCCAAGCGTTTTAATGTCAAAAAGCTCTTCCGTTTTGCTCAATTTGCTGGTGGCGTGACGACTGACCGCCAGTTCCAATTCTTCCGGTGGAATTCCGGCTCCGTTATCGCTGACGCGAATCAATTCTTTGCCGGCACCCCGAATTTCAACTCGAATTTCAGTAGCAGCCGCATCGATCGCATTCTCAATCAGTTCTTTAACAACCGAAACCGGTCGATCAACAACCTCACCGGCAGCGATTTGGGATGCAATTGTGTCAGAAAGTTTTTGAATAGCCATATTTACCTGTTCAAATTATACCTAAGCAATTGATCTTTTTCTTATATCTATCGGTTAAAATTCATACATATGGAACGTTCCGAAAAAATTAATGAGATTTTAGCCACTTTGCCTGAATCTCCCGGTTGCTATTTAATGAAAGACGAAAATGGCACGATTATTTATGTTGGGAAAGCAATCAACTTAAAAAATCGTGTTCGTTCCTATTTTCAAAAATCAGCTAATCATAGCCACAAAACCCTTCGTTTGGTGAGCAATATTCACGATATCGAATGGATTGTTGTCGATTCGGAGCTCGAAGCGCTCATTTTGGAAATGAATTTAATTAAGGAGCATCGCCCCTTCTATAACGTCCGGCTGAAAGACGATAAACGTTATCCATATATCAAAGTACATTGGGCCGATAACTTCCCGAAAGTTTCGGTTTCCCGAAACATGATTCAAGATGGTTCCCGTTATTACGGTCCTTACACTTCAGTTTGGGCTGTGCATCAAACCCTCGACATCTTGCGAAAAATCTTTCCATATCTGACCTGTGCACGTGTCATCACCGGCAAAGATCCACGCCCTTGCCTCTATTTCGACCTGAAACTCTGCTCCGGACCCTGTATCGGGGCAATTGGCAAAGACGAATATCGTCAAATGATTGAGGACCTGTGCAAATTCTTGGAAGGAAAAACCGATCCGGTTCTGAGACGCTTGCGTAAAGAAATGGGTCAGGCTTCCGACGGCCGAAATTATGAAAAAGCGGCCATTATCCGCGACCAAATTCAAGCCATTGATAAAGTAGTTGAACGGCAAAAAATCATCTCCAACGAGCGAAAAGATTCCGATGTGATTGCTATGGCACGAAATAATGGAGAGGCTTGTGTTCAAATATTCTTTATTCGCTCAGGCAAACTAATTGGCCGCGAATATTTCATTCTTGAAGGCACGGAAGAAGAGGAAAACGCGGAAATTCTCGAAGAATTCATCAAGCAATTCTATTCTCAGGCAACCTTTATTCCCAATAAAGTTATGCTTCCCCAGGAAATCGAAGAAGCTAAAATCATCAATGAATGGCTAAATAGTCGCCGTACCGGTGAAAAAGTGGAAATCATCGTACCAAAACGTGGACAATCCAAAGATTTGGTGAAAATGGCAGCCGATAACGCCCAGGAAACCTTACGAACGCTCGAAATTCGTTGGAAAGCAGACGTCGATCGTCAAAGTCAGGCTTTAGGCGAGCTTCAAAAAGCGCTTGCTATGCCCCAGCCACCCAACCGGATGGAATGCTACGACATATCAAACACTCAAGGCACCGCCAGCGTTGGCTCGATGGTCGTTTTTGAGCAAGGTATCCCAAACAAAAAGCTCTATCGCCGCTTCAACATTCGCACCGTGATTGGACCAAACGATTTTGCCTCGATGCGTGAAGTACTAAAGCGCAGATTTAACAATTACTTCAGCGAGAACGAAGAGAAAAACAACCCGGGCTACAAAGCAGACCAGGCTTTCAGCATCCTGCCCGATTTGCTAATTGTCGATGGTGGCAAAGGCCAGTTGACCCAGGCGGTCGAAATCATCGAAGAAATGGGTTTGACCGGTAAATTTGCTGTGGTCGGTTTAGCAAAACAAGAAGAGGAACTTTTTTTGCCTCATGTGTCCCAATCTATCCGTTTGGATGACTATTCGCAAGCCTACTATTTAGTTCAACGCATCCGAGACGAAGCACATCGTTTTGCAATTACCGCACATCGCGCACGTCGTGGTAAAATCGGTCTGGCATCTAAGTTGGACAGCATTCCCGGAATAGGACCAGCCCGCCGAAAAGAACTGATTAAGCGCTTTGGCTCCCTTCAGGGCATTCTTGACGCTGACCCGGCTGAAATCGCTAAAATCAAAGGAATATCAATTGAATTTGCAAACGCCATCAAGGCGGAATTGGAGTAAGAATGACAAATAAAAACAAACCAAGCGGCTCTCAAAAAGCCTACAAAATTGGCGTCGCAGTCTTAGCAATTATTATTGTTTTGAGCATGGTTCTTTCGATGTTTCGTTTTTAGGATTTCGCATGACTGAGATTCAAGACCTGATGCGTCAGCTGCATCCGGCCACCTATCACGAGAATCAACCCATTTCACCGGAGAAAAAGGGCGAAGCATATCCCAATTATTTAGACCCTGAAGTTAGGCGATCTGACCTGATTGTTTTGCCCGATGTTTCAAACTTCGAACCCCAAAATAACGATTTCGTCCACATCCTTGAAAACCGTCGTTCACTTCGTCGTTATGACCATAGTGCTTTGATGACTTTGGAAGAACTCTCCTATTTGCTGAAATACTCTCAGGGAATTCGGGATATTGACGAAAAGCGCGCCCTGACCATGCGCTACGTTCCCTCAGCCGGATCACGACACCCTTTTGAAACCTACCTTTTAATTCAACGGGTCGATGGCTTGCATACCGGTCTCTATCGCTATATTGCCCAAGCGCATGCCCTGGTCGCTTTTGATTTAAGCCCCGAGGCAATTGAAAAAGCTCACGAAGTTTGCGCCAGGCAAAAACAAGTTATCACTTCAGCGGTCACTTTCTTTTGGCTTGCAAATGTTTACCGCACAGCCTGGCGTTACACCACCCGCGCTTATCGCTACATTCATATCGACGCCGGCCATGTCTGCCAAAATTTGCAGCTTTGTGCTGAATCGATTGACTATGGACTATGTGGAATTGGCGCATTTGATGACCTTAAAGCCAATCAACTTTTCGATTGCGATGGAATTGAGCGCTTTGTTGTCTATGCCGCTTCTGTGGGCAAAAACTAACGGGCTGATTAATCTGATTCCCTGTGCCTGATTTCGCTGTTTTAATTTCTGCTGATTTTGAATGGCAAGCCATTCTTGAAATTCTTCACCCTTCGGAGCTTTTGACTTCTCCCTTGGGTGATTATTTTTATCATCAACTCGGTAAACATTCTCTTCTTTTCTATAATTCTGGTTGGGGTAAAACCCGCAGTGCCGCTGCAACTCAGCTGGTGATTGAGCGTTGGAAGCCGCGTTTGATTATCAATACCGGCACCTGTGGCGGTTTAGAGGGCTTTGCTGAAGTTGGAGAAATTCTTTTAATTACCAAAACAACTATCTATGATCTAATTGAACGCATGTCCGATTATCAGGAAGCACTTGATTATTACAGTGCCGAGCTTCAGACAGCTTGGATTGGCCCAAATTTGCCCTGCAATACCCGCCGCGCAGCAATCGCTTCTGCAGACCAGGACATCGACTTTAAGAATCACAATTTGCTCACCGAAACATTCAAGGTTCCGGCTGCCGATTGGGAATCTGCCCCAATCGCTTGGGTTGCTCAGAAAAATGAAACCCCTTGCTTAATTCTTCGTGGTGTAAGCGACATCGTCAAAGCAACTTCATCCGAATCCGATAATAATCTCAGCTTATGGCAAGACCGAACGCGGACAATCATGCAAAAGATAATCGCAGACCTGCCCTTTTATCTGGAAAAATTTACATCTTTAAACCAAAAAACCGGATAAATGAATATCCGGTTATTTATAATCGAATTCTACTTATGTTAAACCGAAGGTTTTCCCAAACGTGAACGCTCATCGTCCACAATGCTGTGGTCAAGCTTCTTAAATAAAGGCTGTGGTTGCAAAAATTCTTTCCCTGCTTCCAATTCTACCGGCTGCCACAAGTCCAGACCTACACGAGCCATCGACAGGCTTGCATCCAAACCAAGCACTTCGTGCGAACCAAGGCTGTCTTCCACAACTTGTGTGTAAGGCGAGCCGAAAAACGCAATCTCATTTGCCAAAATACGGTGCAAGGCTTCACTTGTTTGCGGCAGGAATGGTGCGAACATAATTTTCAGCCAATCAATCGCCTGAATTGCCGTATAAAGTGATTTGGCTGCTTCGTCACGATCGGTTTTAATTTCAAACCAGGGAGCATGCACATCCAAATATTTATTGACTTCACTTGCAAGCCGCATCGCCTCAGCCAAAGCAGCTTTCAGCTCAACTTTGGCAATCCTGCCGCCAACGCCTTCAAAACCTGCCTTAATCGTATCTAACAATTCAATGTCAGCATCACGCAATTTGCCCGGGTTTGGAATTTTGCCCTCAAAATTTTTCCAGGTAAAGGATAAAACCCGATTGACCAAATTTCCCCAGGTTGCCACTAATTCATTGTTATTTCTCTGGAAAAAGTCTTCCCAATCCCAGTCGCTGTCACGGTTTTCAGGCATGGCGACGGTCAAATAATAGCGCAAAGCGTCACTGTCATAGCGCTCCAGAGCATCCAAGCCCCAAACTGCCCAATTGTTACTGCCACTGATTTTCTTGCCTTCCAAATTCATGAAAGCGTTTGCCGGGACATCATAAGGCAAAACCAAAGCTTTCGCCTCAGGATTCCCCATTCGCTTGTCAAAGCCATCGCCCATCCCAATCAACTCAGCCGGCCAGGTAACCGCATGAAAAGTGATGTTATCTTTACCAATAAAATAAAAGGACTTCGCAGCTTGGTTCGTCCACCAATCTCGCCAAATTTCGGGAGATTCATGCAGTTTTCCCCATTCAACTGTCGATGAAAGATAGCCCATCACTGCTTCAAACCAAACATAAAGGCTTTTCCCTTCCCAGCCTTCCAAGGGGACAGGGATACCCCATTCGAGGTCGCGGGTAACCGAAGTCGGTTTCAATCCAACCGATTGAATGTTCCCCAAAGACTGGTTCAAAACAGTCGGACGCCAATAGTCTTCGCGGTCTTTCAGGAATTCTTGAATTTTTGGTTCAAGTGTTGACAAATCGAGGAAGAAATGCTCAGTTTCCTTCAATTCCGGTGTCGATCCATCCACTTTCGAGCGTGGATTAATCAGTTTTTCGGCTTCCAGCTCGTTGCCACATTTCTCACATTGGTCAGACCGCGCGTTTTCATTCCCACAAATATAGCAAGTACCTTCAACATAGCGATCCGGCAAAAAGCGGTTTGTTGCCGGGCTATACCATTGTTTGCTAACTTGCTTATGCAAATAGCCGTTCTCCAAGAGCGTCAGAAAGACCTTTTGGGCAACTTGAAAATGATTTTCGGTATGCGTTGAGGTAAACAAATCATAGCTAATTCCAAGCTTTTGAAAGAGTTCGATGAAGCGCGGATGATAATGGGCATAGATATCGTGAGGGCTTTGACCGGTTTGGTCAGCCTTAATCGTAATCGCCGTTCCATGAGAGTCAGAACCGGAAACCATCAAAACTTTATCACCTTTCAGGCGATGATAGCGTGCTACGATATCGCCGGGTAAATGCGAACCGGTAATATTTCCGACGTGAATATCGGCGTTAGCGTAAGGCCAGGCAATTGCAATCAAAATGTTTTCGTTCATGGTTTGCTCCCAAGGTTAATTATCGGCAAATTTTATCATCATCTGCCGCCTTAAAAAGTTAATTTATAGTGCTTATGAAAATTCAATCGAGTGGTTGTGTTCACAACTGCCGTTATTCAAGTTTTGCCCACATTCGATGCAAATCCCCTTACAATCCTCTTTACAGAGATTGTTAATCGGTACACCAAGGATCAAATAATCGCGGAAAGGCAGCGCAAGGTTGATATAACCGTCGCGAGGCACTTCTTCTTCATCCAATTCTTCTTTCATTCGCGTTTCAAAGACGTATAAATCTTCAAATTGCGCCGCGGTATGAACCTTAATCGGTTCCAAACAGCGGCTGCACTGACTCTCAACATCGGCTTGAATATCAGCTTGTAAGAGCAAGCCCTCACGTGTTCGCGTGAAAGAATACTTGCCATTAAAATTCCAGGCATTTAGTTCCGGTTCAATGAAAATTTCGGGAAAATCAAACTCAAATTCCCTGGAAAATCCAATCGGTTTATTTAGGAAATAACCGACATTTGTACGAAGGGGGTATTTTTTCTTTTCCATAGTCAATTAGAATTATTAAAGTTTCTGCTAAAATTTTCTAAATTATATCACGCAGCTCCTTGAGCTGTAAGTTTGAATGGACAAAGAATGAAAGAAATCTTACTTGCCAGCAACAATAAGCATAAATATGAGGAGCTTTCGGCAATATTGTCGGATTTGCCGATTCGATTGATTAAACCTGCTGATTTAAAACTAAATGTCGAAATCGACGAAAACGGAAACAGCTATTACGAGAACGCCTTACTCAAAGCGAAAGCTTTCTACCAGCTTAGTGGACTTCCCGTTTTAGCGGACGATTCCGGCTTGGAAGTAGAGCTTTTGAACAACGAACCCGGCATCCATTCTCATCGCTATTCCCCAAATCCGACTGCGACAGACCATGACCGCTGCCTCTATTTGCTCTCAAAGTTAGCAGGCAAAGCCCAACCCTGGAAGGCAACTTTTCATTGCCACGCTGTCTTTTATTTGAATCCCGAAGCAATTTTTGACCAGCATGGGCTCGTTCACGGAGAAATTATCCAGGAACTTCGCGGTGAAAATGGCTTCGGTTACGACCCTGTTTTTTGGCTCCCTGAAGAAAGAAAGACAATGGCTGAATTGGGCGAAAATTACAAGAACCAAAACAGCCATCGAGCGAATGCCTTTTTAAACTTTAAAGCCCTCAGAGAATGGGCTTTAGCAGAAGATTAGAACTTATAACCAATCATTCTCAAAAATTGCTTACGGGCGACAATCTCTTCTTCGCCCTCAATGCCTTTCGGAGAATAACCGTCAACCACGCCCAAAACTGCCCTGCCCGTTTCACTCTGAAGTAAGACCACTTCAGTCGGGTTTGCAGTCGCGCAAAAAATGTTGACAATTTCCGGGACTTGCTTCAACGCAGGCAAAATATTGATTGGGAAAAAGCCCTCACCCAGAAAAAGGATAAAACTATGCCCCGCACCAATCCGGAAAGCATTCTCTTTCGCCAGTTCAATCATCGCCTCATCAGTCCCGCTCCAACGCACCAAACAAGGACCCGAAGCTTCGACAAAAGCTAAGCCAAACTTAATTCCGGGCACACGACTTATCATCATCTCATGCACATCTTCGATTGTTTTAATAAAATGCGACTGCCCAAAAATAAAATTCGTATCCTCAGGTTTCTTTATTTTCTCAAGCAAAATTTCCATCATAACCTCCATGGCTTTTTATATATTTTAACCTATATCGTGGAGGTGAACCTCACTTATCCTTACCTGTGCTTCCCGTCCAACGTTTGCTGTGCGCTGTCGTGTAAACTATCAACTAATTCTTGAGGTAAAATATTCACATGCCAAAATTAGGGAAACTGCTTATTACAGCCCTGCTGATTTCCATTCTCATCAGTGCTTGCAATTCAACCGGAGGGCAACCAACCCTCGAGTTCAATGCTACCACTCCCACAGCGGATTTGGGTTTACCTACTGCAATGCCAACCTACACACCAACGCCCGCTCCTCTCGGGTCTCCTGATAACCCGATTGTGATGGGTGTAATTTTTGATTCCCAGGTTGACGGTCAATCCGAAGCCTTACAAAGTGTAATCATGCACATGAACGAAGGGCTTTCACTCAATTTTGAAGCGCGTGTTTTTGCCAATTATATTGATCTCGAACTCGCCCTCCAACGCGGTGAAGTGGATATGACTTGGTTAACCACCCCCGAATATTTGCTCGCTTCACAGAAAAGTTTAGTCAGTGCGCTTTTAGTTACCAATCATCTCGGTGTAACGGCTTATGGTGTTCAATTTATCGGGCATCAAGATGCGGACTTTGAACGCTTCTTTGATCCGGCGACAAACAGCTCCAATGTTCCGGCCTCCCAGGCTTTGCAACAATTTGCAGGCTTACGCCCTTGTCTGACCCAGGAAGACTCGCTTGCCGGCTATTGGGTTCCGCTTGGCTACCTCGCCCAAAACAACCTCGAAGTGAATCGCCCTGTCCTGACTTATAGCTTCAGCTCAACAATTCGCGCCCTCTACGTCAAAGGGATTTGTGCTTACGGTGCCACCTATGCGCTCTCAGCCGATCCGCGCACCTCTTCCGAAGTGATTAGCGACCTAAACGACGTTATAGAGAAAGTTCCGATAATCTGGCTTTCCCCTCCCGTTATTCCGAACCTAAACCTCTCCGTTTCGACAAAAATGGAATTGACTTTACAAAACCGAATTTCGGAATTTTTGCGAAACTTTTCACGGGAAGCAGTGGGCAAAAGCCTCCTGAGCCAAATGCTCGACTATGAAATTGCCCAGCTTGAACCACTTCACGACACCAGCTATCAAAGCTTGCGAGATTTGCTAACCCCCACCAACGTGCGCCTGGCAGATTTGGTACGATAGACATCCTTATGAAAAAATTCTTTCGCATTTTAATTATCATGTTATGTATAGCTGTTATTATCATTGGCGGTTTGCGCCTGGCAATGCTTAAAATCACTGAAGGGAATATTTACACGCTTGAAACTGTTCCCTCAAAACGAGCCGTTTTAGTCCCCGGAGCAGGTTTAAACTATCAGGGAGTACCCTCCGCAGCTCTAAGAGACCGCCTGGATGCTGCTATTTGGCTTTATAACCAAGGAAAAGTAGAAAAATTGCTCTTAACCGGGGATAATTCCGAGGTCAAATATAACGAACCCGGGGCTATGCGCACCTATGCGCTTGAACAAGGCATCCCCGATGAAGACCTCGTGCTGGATTTTGCCGGCAGACGCACCTATGACAGTTGTGTTCGTGCCCACGAAATTTTTGGCTTGGACGAAGTGATTGTTGTTACACAAGCTTATCACTTACCGCGTGCTGTTTTTCTCTGCGAACATGCTGAAATTGACACAGTCGGCGCACCGGTTCAGCAATCCCGATATATTCCCTCCCGTTATGCTTTTTGGCATATTCGCGAAATGCTGGCAACCGTCATGGCTTGGCTGGATGTTTATCTCATTCACCCGACACCAATTTTAGGCAATTTCGAACCAATCTTCCCTTAAAAAATGAAATTTGTGGGTAGGGCGAGATTGAAAATGTTTTTAACCTTGATATCATTATGCGTTGTCCCATTTTCAATCCGCCTAAATCTGCTATCTCGGCGGACATTGTACCCGAACGAAGTGAGTGGTATTGAAAGCGGACAAAGGATCCGACATACAACGTTTGTAGTGCCTTCAATCTCCGCCCTACGAAAGTGAACCTAAAAATTAAAACAAGCGCGAATTCGCTTCACCCCAATAATTACTAAAATCTGTAATCGTCGTAAAACCAATCACTTCATCGCCGCTCTTCAAGGTGAAAATTGCCTGCCCGTTTCCGGCTCGTTTGCGTGGAACAGCATTGGTAATTTGGAAAACTTTACTGGCGGACTTGCGGAAATGAGCGATGCCTTTATCGGTCAGTTTGCCGACCAAAACCGCGGCGATCTGGTCATTTTTGCCTAATTTCCAACCAATTACGCCTTGTCCATAGCGCCCTTGAACCGGAAAATCACTGGCGGGAACACGTTTTGCAAGCCCCTGGCTCGTCAGCATGGAAACTTCGTCCTTTTCTGAAATTAACGACGCTCCGACAATCTGATCGCCCTCTTTCAATTTAATCGCATTTACCCCGGCAGCCACCAAACCCATCGAACGTACTTCACTTTCATTAAAACGAATACACATTCCGTTGGCGGTTGTCAATAAGACATCCTGAGTGCCGTCAGATATCAAAACCTGGAAGAGTTCATCATCAGGATTAATTTTAGCCAAAACAAAATCACTGGCAGAAACACCGGGTAATTCATCAATTGACGAACGTTTAATCATCCCCTGACGGCTCACGCTAATCACATAGCGTTCCGGTAAATTCGCTTTTTCAAGCGGCAAGGAGAAAATGGATTGCAAAATATCGTTCGCATGCAAGGGGGCAATTTTATGGACCGGAACGGCGCTCTCTTCCCCTCGCTGAACAGGAATGGAAAGCGATGCAATCGCAGCAGCCCTACCTTCGGTAGTGACGAGGAAAATCGTCTGATGCGAATTTGTTCGAATCATATTCCAAGGCGCCTTATCGCCACCCAAACGGTTACCCTTGTCGCTCTCTGTCCGAGAAAGCATGCCCTCTTCGCTTGCTTCCACCCAATAGTGCTCAAGCGGTATTACGTCAGTTACTGTTAGAAAATCGGAGGCTTTTTCGCCTTCACCAAGTTTGACAATTTGGGTCTTGCGACTGTCACCGTATTTCTCTTTAACTTCCCGCAGTTCATCGACAACCACCCTCCGCCTCTTCTCCGGAGATGCCAACAAAGCTTTTAGCTCTTCGATAATTCGGCTGACTTCGTTGTACTCATCCTCAATCTTTTGTCGTTCCAGAGAAGCCAAACGGCGCAAAGGCATTTCTAAGATGGCATTCGTCTGAATTTCATCGAGCTTATACTTACTCATCAAAGTTTGGCGCGCATCATCAACCGATTCGGATTTTTTGATAATTCTGATAATTTCATCAATATGCTGAATTGCAATTCGCAGCGCTTTTAAGATATGCAAGCGCTCTTCGTTTTTACGCAGGAGATGCTCACTCCTCCGTGTCACAACTTCCAGGTGGTGTTCGACGAAAACTCGCAAGGCTTGTTTGAGCGAAAGCCTGTGAGGGCTGTCATTTACCAAAGCCAAAATGTTTATGCCAAAGGTGCTCTGCATTGGCGTGCGTTTATAGAGCTGGGTCAGCAGCTTATCCGTATCGGCATTTTTAGTTAAATCGAAGACTATGCGCATCCCCTGCCGATCAGACTCATCCCTTAAATCAGTAATACCCTCTAAGCTGCCTTCACGAATCAAGGAGGCAATTTTTTCAATCAAGGATGACTTATTGACCATAAAAGGCAATTCGCTGACAATAATTCGCATTCGGCCGCGCGACATTTCTTCAAGTCTTGTTCGGGCACGCATTTTGACCATACCATGCCCGGAACCATAAATTTGTGAAAGCGGCTCGGAATCATCATCTTGTAAGATCAGACCGGCAGTTGGAAAATCGGGACCCTTAATGTAGACCATCAAATCATCAACCGTAATGTCATCCAACCTGTCCCAATTTTCCAACATCATCACGCAGGCATCGATGACCTCAGACAAATTGTGTGGTGGAATATTGGTTGCCATACCAACTGCAATACCTGATGCGCCATTAACCAACATATTTGGCATCGCTGAAGGCAAAACATTCGGTTCTTTCAAAGTACCGTCGAAATTATCGGTAAAGGCTACAGTATCCAGATCCAACTGCTTGAGCAATTCAATTGCGATTGGAGTCAGCCGCGCTTCGGTATAGCGCATTGCTGCCGGAGGGTCCCCATCGATACTGCCAAAGTTGCCCTGTCCGTCAACCAAAAGATAACGCAAAGAAAAATCCTGAGCCATACGAGCCATGGCATCATAAACCGCCGAATCACCATGGGGATGATATTTACCCAAAACTTCACCGACAATTCTGGCGGATTTTTTATGTGGCGTGTTATCGCGAATGCCCATATCATACATGGCATACAAAATTCGTCTTTGAACGGGTTTCAAGCCATCCCGCGCATCAGGCAATGCGCGCGAAACAATCACGCTCATCGCATAATCCAAATAGGATTGCTGCATTTCGGCGTTGATATTAATTTTGGACAAATTCCTGGTTGACATAAATAAAACTCTTCTTCTAAAATTGGTCAAGCATCGGTCAGGCCCCTGACAATCCTTAAATATAGCACAAACACCCGGAATTTAGGGTTCCGGGTGTTTGATTTTCAAGAATTATTGGAATTAATCTTCGTCCTCATCACCGAACAAGGTTTCATCTTCTTCGTCATCGAGTCCGAAATCAAGATTATCATCGTCTTCTTCATCATCAAATTCGATATCATCTTCGAGTTCGTCCTCATCACCGTCAAGAAAATCTTCTTCTTCATCATCCAAATCTTCTTGCTCTGAATGTAAAGAAGCCTCAAAATCGTCGAGTCCATCAAGATTCGTCTCATCATAGAGATGTTCGTCTTCGTCCTCATCAAAGAGGTCGACATCGTCATCGGGGAAGATATCAAGCTGCCTAACTTCAATGTCCGGCTTGCCCGGGATCACATCCTCAAAGGATTGATCAAAGCGACCTGGTTTAAAACCGGTTCCGGCAGGAATCAGCTTACCGATAATCACGTTTTCTTTGGTTCCATAAAGCGGGTCAATCTTCGATTCAATTGCAGCTCCGGCCAAAACTTTAATTGTGTGCTGGAAGGATGCCGCAGAGAGGAAGGAATCGGTGCTCAATGAAGCCTTGGAGACACCCAAAAGGATTTCCACAAATCGTGCCGGACGCAAACCTTTGGCAATTAGCTCCTCATTTTCCTTGCGGATTTCAAGCCGATCAACCAAATCCTGGGGCAAATATTTTGTATCGCCCGGTTTGGTTACCTGAACTTTGGAAAGCATCTTGCGGATAATCACTTCAAAGTGTTTATCATTGATGTTCTGACCTTGCGTTCTGTAAACTTGTTGTATCTCTTTGAGGATATACAACTCGGTCGCTTCGCGTCCATTGAAGCGCAAAATATTATGCGGATTCATGGAACCTTCGGTCAAAGGCTGACCGGCTACCACGAGTTCACCATCTTTGATGATCAGACGGGATGTCGAAGGAATTTCGTAATTTTTGCTCTCATCCAGTTCATAAGAGACAATCACCTGATTGCCTTCATAACGTACCCGACCGGTATTGCTGGCAGTAATTACCGTTTCACCTTGCATCGCGATGGTTTCACCTTGTTTAATCTTATCTTCTTCATGAACCTGAATTTCAAAACCAGCCGGAATATCATAGCTGTCTTCAATCATTTGCGTGTCTTGTACCCGAACGGTTCGTTGATCAGGGTTCTTTTCAGATTGCATCACAGAAACGATACCGTTGATTTCAGCAACCACAGCTTCATCCTTCGGCATTCGTCGTGCTTCAAAGAGCTCTTCAACTCGAGGAAGACCGGTCGTAATGTCACCACCAGCCGCAACACCACCGGTATGGAAAGTCCGCAGGGTCAACTGTGTACCCGGTTCACCAATTGATTGAGCTGCCACAATACCGACAGCAGAACCGAGCTTGACCATCTCGCCACGCCCGAGATCTGTGCCATAACA
>Ga0265295_1000362_pt1 | contig 93100 bp, 76 predicted proteins | sample Munlansysbiofilm_FD_192503 | JGI IMG/M metagenome (GOLD analysis project Ga0265295, IMG submission 192503) | Leachate microbial communities from a municipal landfill in Southern Ontario, Canada - Methane capture system biofilm | ecosystem: Engineered > Solid waste > Landfill > Unclassified ... | reverse complement strand
TGATCGAAACGTGGGCATCGCTGAAGAGCTTTCGGCCCAAAGATGAGGAGCCTCCGGTCTCTACCGGCGGCAACCGCAATCCGGCAGTGGATTTCCACGGGAAGAAGCGCCGCAATGACACGCACGCCTCGGTCACCGATCCTGAATCCCGGCTGTTCAGAAAAGGAAAAGGCAAGGAGGCCAGGCTCTGCTTCATGGGGCATGTGCTGATGGAAAATCGGAACGGTTTGGTCGTCGATACTCGCCTGACCCAGGCAACCGGGACGGCGGAGCGCGAGGCCGCCCTTTCCATGGCTTCGGATATTCCGGGCACACATCGAGTCACACCATCGGCGCAGACAAAGGGTATGACTGCAAGGAGTTCGTCGATGACCTGCGCAGCCTGACTGTTACTCCGCATGTGGCGCAGAAAGTCAAAGGTTCGGCTATCGATGGCCGGACCACCCGTCATGCAGGTTATGCTGTGAGTCAGAAAAAACGCAAACGGGTGGAAGAGATATTTGGCTGGATGAAGACCGTCGCCTGGTTACGCAAAGCCAGGTACAAAGGTGTGGAAAAGATAGACTGGCTGTTCACGCTCTCTGCGGCAGCCTACAACATGGTCCGAATGCGCAATCTGGGGGTAGCTGCCTCTGGATGAGAGAGAAATCCTCATCAGAACGGCTTCATGCGCTTCTAAGAATGCGGGGTCGAAAAGACGGAGAAAGAGCTATCGGTTCAACGGGAAAAATGAAGGAAAAGAACGAATCGAGTGATCCGTTGTGAATGAGTGCATGCACAATTCTCCTAAGTCAAAGAAAGACGTTCGCCTCTGCGATTAAACGTCTTCGGCCGGGAGAAGACAGCGCCGTATGCTATCTGGAGTTCAAGAACACGAATACCGTGTTCAGCTAAGCCCTGAAAGGGGTATCTCATTGGAAATGAGTCGGAAATGTGAAGGAATAGTAATGCCTGTTTTGTGTAAGGCAAGCAAATTGAGATGTTATAAAAAATCACCCATATAGGCTTTTCACCTCTTGCTTTTAGGAAATCGGTTCTGGGCTTTCGCCACCTCTATAGGTGGCTCCCGGGAGATAATTTTTCAAAAAAGTATTATTATTTTAAAAATAGTGTTACCGTGTGGTCGACTCTAACGACCCTATTGAACCCATAAAGACATCATGAATAGCAGGAAGAGAATCAAGGTTAGGGCTGAATGCCCACAGTGTGCGGATGAGATCATTGGCCATATGACGGTCGATGAGCTCTTGGAGCGAGCCCTCAGCGAAGGTTGCAGTCTTGCATGCCCTCTTTGCGGCCGCATGCATCTTACCAGAGAGGAAGTTGAGCAAGTTGAACAAGAAAAAATCGTTTACACTGATCGTTACCGACAGATCCGGATGCAGGCCGAATTTATTCCCTCCATTGAACGTCAAGAAGGAGTGCAACCGTGATCATCGTAACCGGCGGGCTAGGTTTTATCGGCAGTAACATCATCCATGCCTTGAACGCCCGTGGTGTAACCGACATCATTCTTGTTGACGATTTCACAGACGGCACCAAGTTTACTAATGTCTCAGATGCCCAGGTGACTGATTATCTGGACAAAGACGAGTTTTTAGTCCGTGTGAAACAAGGTCAAGGCTTCAATGGAAAAGTGGATGCTTTACTCCATCAGGGTGCCTGTTCCGCCACCACGGAGTGGAACGGCAAACTGGTAATGGAAAATAACTTCACCTATTCCAAGGAACTGTTTCGCTACGCAGACCAACACCGCATACCTTTCATTTATGCCTCAAGTGCTTCGGTGTATGGCAACGGCACGACCTTCATCGAAGATCCACGATTCGAAAAGCCGATTAACGTTTATGCGTACTCCAAAACCTTGTTTGATCAATATGTTCGCCGTCATGTTGTTTCTGGTCAAAGCCAGGTTGTCGGTCTGCGGTATTTCAACGTGTACGGTCCGCGCGAACAGCATAAGGGAGGCATGGCCAGCGTGGCCTTTCACCTGCGCAATCAACTGCTTTCGGAAGGGGTTATTCACCTTTTTGAAGGCTCGGATGGATACGGCCCCGGTGAACAGCGCCGTGATTTTATCCATGTGGAGGATGTAGTTGATGTCATCCTCTGGTTTTTGGAACAGCCGGCAATATCCGGCATTTTCAATGTCGGCACCGGAAGAAGTCAGAGTTTCAACGAGGTGGCCCAAACAGTACTAGCGGCTTTTGGGTACGGTGAACTGCAATATATTCCTTTCCCGGAACACCTCAAAGGTCGTTATCAGAGTTTTACCGAGGCCGATATCACCCGCTTGCGGTCAGCAGGATATGAAAGGACCTTTAGGTCCGTTGAATCCGGCGTCATTGCTTATATGGAATGGCTGGGGTAAGGCTGACCTATCTTCGCAACGGAGGGTGCGGTTGGCACGCTATGAGAGGATAGGAGAATGTGGTGATGCTGAACCGGCCGGGCAACGCGACTTTGCAATAGGCGATTTATTTTTGGAATCGATGAAAAAGGAGCAAACGGCCTGAAAGACTGGTTCTTTCACGGAGTCCAAGTAATTCCGCGTCATGCCAAACCACCGATTTCTTCTTACCAAATCGCATTGTCAGGAAAAATGAAGTCCATTGCAGAAGGAGACTTTTTCCAGATGATGCCGATAGTAAAATTTGCTTTAAATACAGTGTATTGAATGCCTCTTCTCCCATCGTTGTCAGGTTGATATTTTTTCAGACATCTCTGAAAAGTTCCCTGTTTTCTCCCTCAACTGCCCCCAAAACGATGTCACGCTGCAGGTGCGATGTCATCACCCCTGAAAAAAGAAGAGAGACCGATTCAATCGGTCGCCTTTTTTATTTTCAGCAGGGAGATGATCACGCATGCAGTCCATCATTCTATCTTTAGCCAGCCGATACGGCCTTTCCGCAGCCGAAGTCATCCAGGAAATAGAATCCGCTTTCACTCTCCAGCTCTCCCAGTGGTATCGCCGGAAGGTTATGGTTTTTCTCCGAGAAGGAATGTGCCTGGAGGTCGTGGCCTACGGCAAGAAAAACGGCCTTCCTGTGCAACGCATCCTTGATCTTCCCGCAATTCTCTCCTGTAATCAATTCACAACCATTCTGGAAAACCACCTGACCACGGCCGCAGTCATCAAAAAGGTCCGCCGGATCAAACCCTTTGATCGGCAATTGCTCTGGGGTGAGGTCGTCCGCAACAGGCCCGGTGACCATCTTCTGGTGGAGACCGAGATCACCCCAGACGAGCCCATCATCGCCACCTGTTCCCTCAACCGGATCGGCTTGCATGAACGGAATACCGGCCGGTTGCAGCCTGGCCAACGCCGAGCCTTCCACCTGCGGCGGATCGATCCGGTGCTGGTGAACGGTACTCCTCGCATCAAAGTGGTTTTGGACCGGGTCTCCAAGACTCTGACCGAAAATCTGCTCCGCCATCATCTGGGCGATGCGGCTTATCGATTCCAATTCCGCTGCCTGAAACGCTACGTCGGCCACAAGAGTATTGTCCTGACCACAAGAAAGTTGCCGCGTGAGGTGATCATTGCCGTGGACCGGGAACTCCAGGAACGGATCGAGGTCCGGATCGTCAAGGCCTTGTCATGAAGTCGAAAGAACCATCAGAGCCGAAGGAACGCTGGACCCATATCGGCACCGGGGTGCATCTTGATCACCCGCAGACGGTCACGGAACTGGGTGTTCCCGATAGCCACCGCAAAGGACATTTCTGGTGCTTCGGCACCACCCGGGTTGGCAAGACCCGCATCATGGAGCACATCATCGAGCAGGATATCTGCAAGGGGTATTCGGTGGTGGCCATCGATCCCAAGGGTGACATCGACCTGTTCTCCAAAATCACCCAACTGGCGCATGAGACTGACCGGCTCGACGATCTGATGCTGATCACCCCGATCTTTCCCCAGTACAGCGCCATCCTTGATCCATTGTCCTCCTACTACATGCCCGAGGAATTGGTGGCCCATATCACCGCCGGGGTGGCCATCGGCCGGGAACCCTACTTCTTCGGTGTGGCCTACGAGGTCAGCCTGGTGGTGGTCCAGGCCCTGATCATGTTGGCCGAGCAGGCCGGAACAAAGCCTTCGTTCAATCTTAACGACATCAAAAACCACATCAGTCACCAGGACCTGGAACAGCTCAAGGAGAAGATCGATTATATCGACAGCCCCGAAGCCAAGCAGCTCTCCCTGGACATCCAGAAAATTTTGTCTACTCCGGCGGACTACTACTCCAAGGTGGCCAGCTCGCTTCGGGTGGCGCTCACCGAGCTGACCTCGGGAAATGTCGGCAAGATCATCGGCAAGGCCGACGAGAATCGCTTCATTCAACGGCTGGAAGAGGGCAAAGGTATCATTCTGGTGGTGCAGTTGGGATCGCTCTTGACCAAGCGGGCCGCCTATACCGCCGGCAAGGTCATCATCTCCATGATCCAGGCCTTTGTCGGCCGAGTCTATTCCTCGGGGAGGAATGTGACCCCCTCGCTGGTGCTCCATATCGACGAGGCCCAGTCGGTGCTCTACCAGGGGATCGAGGATCTCTTTGCCAAGGCCGGTGGCTCTGGAGTGTTTATCCACGGCTACTGCCAGTCGATCAGCCAATTGTATGCCGAGGTGGGCGAGAATCGGGCCAACACCATCCTCGACAACTGCAACACCAAGCTGTTCATGCGGGTGCCGGATCCCAGCACCGCCAACTATGTCTCCGAACACCTGGGGGAAGAGAAGCGGTTTTCGCCCATCATCTCCCTGGGCGGCAACATCGCTATTCGCGAGACCGAGGAGGTGCGGATCAAGCCGAGCGAAATCCTCAAGATGAAGCCCCGTGAACTCTTCCTCATCACCTACTCCGGGACCTACAAGGGGGTGACCGCCGACGTTGAAACGGGCAGGCTCAAGGTGATCTTTCCGGACCTGGCAGCAGAGACGATCATCAAAAAGCAAACTAAGAGCGGCTGATGCCGGGCACTTGGCCGACGATCATCCTGGGGGTGGCCTTGGTGTTGGTGGGCGTTGCCGGCGTACTGGTGCTGCGGAGTGAGGAGCAAGAACCCTCATTCCTGGAGCAAATGACGCTGAGTGCGCTCTCGCAGCGGTGGGTCCGACCCAAGCCGTTCACCCGGATAGAGGGGGTGAAGCATATCTCGGAGCTGGCCCACCTCTGGCGCAACGAGTTGGTGATTGCCGAAGGCATCGAACAATATGAGCTCGTGCAGCCCCGCTCCCGTTCCTTTGCCGGCCAGTTGCGAACCTGGTCCTTTTTCAACCAGACACCCGGGCAGCGGGCGGTTTGCTTGGAGATCCTTCGTCTCCTCGACCGTGAAGGACAATGCCCTTCGGTAGTCGATGTCCAGGGTGATGTCGAAGCTGCCTGGGAACAGAACACCTACCAGATCCTGGGCAAGACCACACTGCTTGATCATTCCCTCAACGTGGCCGAGCAGGTGGTCAAACTGCTCTCCGACAACCAGGCCTGGCATGTGATCCCGGATACCATGGTGGCCGCCCTGGGCCATGACCTGGGCAAACTCAAATCAGCGCGGGGTTCGCTCTATGCCCTGGGTGAACACCCCCTGGCTGCCGGCGCCATCATCTCTGGTATTCCCGGATTCAAGGAACTTGCCCGCAAGGAGGACATCCTGCGGGCCATCAAAATGCACCACAAGATGCCCGAGGGGCTGCTGGGCAAGACTCTCAAGAAAGCCGATCAGCAGGCCCGGCAGCAGGAACTGGAACGGGGGGTGGGAGAAGAACCTCTGGAGGAAGCTAAAGAATCGCACGAAAAGGTGGTGCAGGCGAGGACCCTGCAGCCGTCATCCAAGGTAGCGATGCAACGGATGCAGGCAGATATCTATGGGGAATCCATCGATACCGCGTCAAGTCGGGAAGAGACCGCACCGCCCCAACAGATGGACATTTCCAGATGGTTTGATGCCGCCGGCTATCTGACCATGCTCAAGCCCTACATCAACCGGGTTGACGGCCGGCGGTTTATGGCCTTCTCCATGGCCGATGGTCTGGTCTATTTCCAGGTCAAGGTTCTGGAGGAGGTGGCCCGCAAGCAGGCTCAAGGAGCCGGTTGCATGGAGATCGCCACCATGGCCCAGGATGATCCCACCATGCGCCAGGTGTTGTTCAGTGTTGTTCAGCGCCTGCGCCGGGAGCATGGGGTTATTGCCAACCATTTGATCAAGGTGACCTATTTCGGCGGCTATTTCCTGGTGTTCAGAAAGTTCAACAAGGAGATGCGGGGATACTATACACCCTTCCATGCCGAGGCCTTTGGCTCCATCGCCGAGATGGAGCAGGGCAAGCCGAAACTGCTCCGCGATATCCTCAGTGTCAGGCCCTCTACCGGCAGTGACCAGGTGAGCTGATGACCAGGGAACGGGAAGCCAAAGGGGCGAACGATACCAATGCCCAGATTATCACCACCGATGGTGGCCGGATCTACAAGCCGGTCAACCTGCTTAGCGCTATCTCCGAGATCCAGCAGTTCTATGTGATCGAGAGCAAGGGGCAGAATATTCCGGCCGAGTTTCTCACCCTGGAGCGGACCATCGATTTCTTCAAGATCGGTTTGAAGAGCGGGTTCAACGAGGGGATTGCTCTGCTGCTGCTGTTTCCGGTGTTTCATTTCTACCTGTTTCCCTTTGTCTTTCTCCATCTCGATTGGTTCAGCCATCTGCTCTTTGGCTGCATCCCTTATCTGCCCCTGATCATCAACACTCTCATGTGCAGCTACATCAGCCGCTACTTTGTCGGCAACATCACCCGCAAGGCGGTCAATTCCCTGCTCTCCGGCCGGGCGCTCTCCCTGCTGCTCAAGGCTTTTCTGGTCTATGTCATTTATCTGATCCTGTTCCGTTTGAGCACTCCGGAGAACATCGGTTGGTTGGCGAGTCGGTTTGGAGCAAAGGCTCACGAAATATACCACGGTTTTTTTGCCATCAAGCCGCACCTGGTGCCTTTGGCCACCAAGAGCAGCCTGCTCATGGTGTTGGCGGCGGTGTTTCCCTATGGATCGGTCTATCTGCTTGACTGCCGGCATCGCCACCGGGTCAAGCGCAACATGCAGCGTATTTCTGCTTAACCGGCATCGGAGGTTCTCACCCATGGAACACGAAGAAAAGAAACAGCGCCCCTCCTGGCAGGAGATTGAGGAGAGGAAGATCAATCTGGTGAAGGAAAAAGGCTCCCGTGTCATGCGGGTCAACTCGCCGATTGGTTCGACCATGTTCAGTATCCTGCGGCAGTTTGACATGGCCTATGCCAATTTCAAGGGACGGCTGGGAGAGATGGGCGGCATCACCTATGAAGAAGGGGTTGCTTTGATGAAGGAGGGACAAGAGATCGTCATGGCGTTTTCTGATTTCACCGCACGGCTCAGTCGGAAGGTCAAGTTCCGTTACTATCCCCCTGACGAAATCAAAGAGTATCTGGAGTTGCTCAAAGCCCAGGAGAAGAACGAAGAAGCTTCGCATGACGCAGAGAAGGATACGGTTTCGACCGAGTCATGACCAGCCAAGGCAATTGCACCTTGCCCTGAAGGGCAAGGTCTGCTATCTCGCAAGACAGACAAGATGGTATCAACTTCCTCTGCCAATGGAGTGTTTATGAACAAAACCGAGTTGATCGACAAGGTCGCAAAAGAAGGTGCATTGAGTAAAGCCGCCGCCGAGCAGGTGGTGAACAATGTCTTTTTAGCCATCACAGAGGCGATGAAGAGCGGAGACAAGGTTCTCTGGCCGGATTTGGACCTTCTCCACTGCTGACCGAGCCGACCGTGAAGGACGAAATCCGCAATCGGACGAAAAGATTGCTATTCCAGCTAAAAAGGCAGTGAAATTTAAACCTGGTTCGAAGCTTGTTGATGTTATTCAATGCCCAGAGAATTGATTCGGTCAACAGCTTTTAATTTATGTTCGTCGAGAAGGTGGGTGTAGCGTAAAACCATCTGTAAGGTGCTATGTCCGAGTATTGCTGCCAAGGTTCTGATATCGGTGCCTGTCATGAGCATGTGGCTAGCAGCAGTATGGCGAAGATCATGCATGTGCAAGAGTGGCAACTTTGCACGTTCCCTGGCTCTGTCAAATGAAGGTCTGAACCTTGAAGATGGAATGTTTTGGGCGTGCTGACTTTGTCCTTCTCCTTTGAGAAAGACGAATTCATTGTCAAAGGCAGTTTTTTTCAGATCTTCAAGAGCTGTAATAACAGTTTTTGTTAAAGGGACGGTTCTTGGTTCATTTTTCGTGATATAGAGGGTCAAGGAGCGTCTATCGAAATCAATCTGGTGCCATTTCAAGCTGGCAGCTTCACTTGGGCGCATCGCCGTGTGGAGCAGAATCAACACGTAAGGATACAGCCTTTTGTTGCGACTAGCCTTGCATTCTTTGAGCAAACGTACAGCTTCATCTTCTTTGAGAAAGAAAATCCTCCCTTTGGGAACCTTTGGGCGTTCAATCGATTTGACAGGATTTTCAACAGGTAGTTCCCATTCTTTGCAGGCTTTGATGAAAAGATGAGAAAGAAGAGCCAATTCCAATCGTACCGCATACGCAGATACTGATTTTAAACGTTGGTCCCGATATTTTGCGACGACGGATGGTGTGATATCGGGCAATAAAGTGTTCTTGCCAAATTTTTCTTTCAGAAGTTTTGCTATTCTTCTTTCCCGTTCCTGGGTTGTCAGGGCCTTTTGGGAAGTAACTGTTTCCAGATAGCGGTCAAAGGCCTCGTCAAGCGTACGATGGGCACGGCGCGGATCTTTGAATCGTTGGTTTTTCATCTCCGCTTCCATTTCTGCTGCCCAGATACGTGCCTCTCCTTTTGTGTCGAATGTCCTGCTTATCGAGTCGTATCCTTTGACGCGAACAGTAATGGTGTATGTCGTTTTCTTTTTCCCTTTTCTTGTGAGGATTCGAGCCATTTTGCCACCCTCGTTTTTGTTCCATTTTTGTTCCACTTCTTTCTTCAGAATATAGCAAAAGAGAGCACGAGAAAGCAAAAGGAATTTGTAAATGAGGGGAGGGGAGGGGAAAAGAAAAGGGCTAACATCTCTGTGTTTTCAAGATGTTAGCCCTTGTTTTCTTTTGGTGCCCGGAACGAGAATCGAACTCGTACAGCCAAAGGCCGAGGGATTTTAAGTCCCTTGCGTCTACCAGATTCCGCCATCCGGGCCAAGTGGTGTTGTATACTCTCCTCGTTCTGCTTTGTCAAACGGCATTTGCTTTAAGGCGCTGCATTTACAACAGCTTAGGCCGCGTTGTAACGGCGCGATTGGATTGCCTGCCGGGCAGTATAAACAGATAACCCATCAGATATCTTCAAGCGGCTGGTTTGTTGTCGGCAGCCGTCGTGTGGAGAGACAGAATCGGCACCAGCCCGCCTTGAGCACGGTTAAACCGAGCGGACAATGGTCAGCATCTCCCGCACCGCATTTTCAAGACCAACAAGCACTGCCCGACTGATGACAGCGTGACCGATACTCAACTCGTCGATAAAGGGCAGGGCGGCAATGGGATGAACGTTGCGGTAATCGAGGCCATGACCGGCATTGACCTTCAGTCCCAGTTCGTAGGCCAGTTCCGAGACCTGTTCGATGAGGGTGTACTGCTGTTCCTGTTCCTCCATGGTGCGGGCCTCGCAGTAGTTCCCGGTGTGCAGTTCAACATAGGTGGCGCCGACATCAAGGGCTGCCTGGGCCTGCGTTGCATCCGGGTCAATGAAGATCGATACCGGAATCCCTGCTGCCTGCATACGGGCAATGGTCTTGGCGATGTTTTTGGCATGAGCCGGCACATCCAGTCCGCCTTCTGTTGTCAGTTCCTCGCGTTTCTCCGGCACCAAGGTGATCATATCCGGCTTCACCTCCAGGGCGAGGTCAATGATTTCCGGGGTGTTGGCCATCTCCAGGTTCAGGCGGGTCTTGACGGTCTGTCGCAGGAGCCGGACATCCCGATCCAGGATATGCCGTCGATCTTCCCGCAGATGAACGACTATACCGTCGGCACCGGCCAGTTCACACAGCGAGGCCGCCAGCACCGGATCCGGTTCCACTCCGCCGCGTGCCTGACGGATGGTGGCCACATGATCGACATTAATAGCGAGAAAAGGCATGGGAGAACTCCTTGTTGTCTGAATTTGCTGAAAAAGTTGTTGTTCGTAATGTTGCATATGCTCGGCTTCGCTTTCCGATCGTTCATGATCGTAACCGATGAGATGCAGCATGCCGTGGACAATCAGTTCGGTCAGGCGATGATGGAGACCGGACTTCTGTTCCATGGCCTCGCGACGGGCGGTGTCAACTGCTATTAAGATATCCCCCAGCTCGTCCTCTGGATAAAGAAAGCCGTCGCGGTTATCAGTGTCCACCGGAAAGGAGAGGACATTGGTCGGGCCCTGTTTATTGCGGTACTGAAGGTTGTAGGCCGCCATTTCGTGGTCATCGATAAAAACAACACTGACAGTGGCAGTGGTGTGTCCAAGCAGGTACAACAGGCTGTTGCAGTGTTGCTGAAGCAGACGGCGGTTGAGTCGGTGCTGATCAGTGCCCCGGGAGTACCGGCAGTGAACTGGCATCTTCTCAACTCTCTTTGGCAGAGCGGGATGAATGCGTTTGGTCCCGCTGGTCGTAGGCCTGGATGATTTCCTGGACCAGGGGGTGCCGGACCACATCGGCCTTGGAGAAGTGCCGGAAGGCGATTCCCTTGATATCGGTGAGGATCTTTTCAGCCTGGATCAGCCCGGACTGCTGCGATCCGGACAGATCGATCTGGGTGATGTCTCCGGTTATCACGGCTTGCGAGTCAAAACCGATACGGGTGAGAAACATCTTCATCTGTTCCCGGGTCGTGTTCTGGGCCTCGTCAAGAATGATAAAGGCGTTGTTTAAGGTGCGGCCACGCATGAAGGCCAGAGGCGCCACCTCGATCATGCCGCGCTCAATCAGCTCCTGGGTGCGATCCTGGCCCATCATATCGTTGATGGCATCGGTGAGCGGCCGGAGGTAGGGATCAACTTTCTGTGCCATGTCGCCAGGCAGAAAGCCCAGTTTTTCTCCGGCCTCCACAGCAGGGCGGGTCAGGATTATTTTAGCCACCTGTTCCTTGAGCAGAGCTGATACAGCCATGGCCACGGCCAGATAGGTTTTGCCGGTTCCAGCCGGGCCGATGCCGAAGACAATGTCGTTGTTGCGAATCGCCTCAATATAGAGTTTCTGGTTGACCGACTTCGGTGAAATAACCCGTTTACGAGCGGTGATGCATACCTTATCAAGGAATATTTCTTCCAGCCTGATATGGGGTGAAGATTCCAGAATCTTGACACCAAAGGCAATATCCTGACCGAAGACCGGATACCCCTTGAGCAGGAGACCATACATCTGCTCCAGGGTGGAGGCAGCCAGTTCCACGGCATGGGCCGGGCCGGTGATCTTCACACCGTTGCCCCTTGCATGTATCTTGACGCCTGTGGCCTGTTCAATAATGAGCAGGTTCCGGTTAAGGTCGCCAAAGAGTTGCTGCACTGCCTGGTTGTCGGTAAATGCAAGGTCCTGCGAGATCTCTGCATGAAGAGCTGCAGAGTGTTTTGTCTTACTTGGTCGCACTGGCTTCCAACGCCTCGGCAACCATCTTCTGCAGGTTCGGCAGGGAGCGATCACGCACCGGACGGCCGTTTATGAACAACGAGGGCGTAGCTGTGACCTCGGCTGCCTGGGCATCGCTCTTGTCTTTGGCAAGTTGCTCCACTGTCTGCGGGCTGCTCATGGCAACCCGGTACTGTTCCATGTTGAGGCCGATCCGCAGGGCGGTTTCGTCAACAGTGTTGCGGTTCCAAGTAGTATTTTGGAAGAGGGCGTCATGCATTTCCCAGAATTTTCCCTGTTGCTGCGCAGCGATTGCTGCCAGTGCTGCTGTTTCAGCCTGCGGGTGCATGGGCAGAGGAAGGTGTTTGAAAACAATACGCAGTGTCTCTTGATTTTGTGCCAGCAGTTCTGCCAGCACCGGCTCGAGTTTGCTGCACCATGGACATTCAAAGTCTGAAAACACGACCAGCGTGACCGGTGCGTCGGCTGTGCCGCGTATCGGGGCTCCGCTGATATCGATATTCTGTTTGAAGCTGACATCAATGGCTGTGTAGGTGTTGGTCTTGTTGTTCACCAGGTAGAGCATTTCGCCGCGGGGAGCGATATCAATGGCAGCGACGTTCGGGTCAACAGGAATAACACCCAACCGTTTACCGTCCGAGGTGAAGATGTAGACCTTGGCATTGGTCCCCAGAATAAAAACCTTCTTGTTGTCCAGTGACTGGACGATGGCACGGGATTTTACCGGAATCGGCCAGGATGTCTGAACCGACCAGTACAGATCACCGTCATTATTGATTTTGTCGAGATCCTGCGCCAGGGAGGTGAACGGTAGCAGGAGGGTGATGCAGAGTAAAAATGACTTCAACATGGGCAGATAATGTCCTCTAACAGGCAATGGTTGTGGGCATGTACAAACAGAACGAAAGACTCGGCTGCGTGTACAGTTGACTGCGTACGGAAGAAAGCCGCAATATACTGATGGTGTCGGGAATCCGCAAGCAGCAAGAAGCATCAAAATCCTGACAAAAGATGCTGCATGTATTGTTTTGCTGTCGTGGAGCCGGCTGGATGCAGAGAGAATCCGGTATGAAAGCACATTCTGTTTTTGGGGTGCAGTACCGGGTTTGAAGACGAACTCTTTGAAAACGCGCGCTTTTTAAAAAACACTTCATATGGTGCTCTTTGCTCTTGAATGGCGCTATATGTTGTGATAATGTGCTCTCGCTTTAGAGGTTCAGGCGGCCTGTTGCAGGCCCATCGCTGCATGGTGAAAAAGAACTTTGCAGGCAGATTTTATGCGCAAACAGGAGCGACTGTCAACGCTGGTTGATCCTCAGCAGGCAAAAAGAGGAATACACAAGATGAATGCACAAAAAGAGGCCGTAATGACCAGAAGCATACCGAGACAGCAGTTGACGGATACCGCAGAAACTGTGCTGGAGCGACGATATTATCTCAAAGATGTGACAGGTACGCCTCTTGAGAACTGGGAGACCCTTTGTCATCGCGTTGCCAATGCCGTGGCCCGGGTTGACAGTGATCAACCGGATTATGAAGAGCTGGCAGACCGGTTTTTTTCCATGATCTATCATCTCGACTTTTTACCGAATTCGCCGTGTCTGATGAATGCCGGTACTGATCTTGGTCAGTTGTCCGCCTGTTTTGTCCTGCCGGTGGATGATTCGATGGATGGTATTTTCACTTCGATTCGTCATGGCGCCCTGGTCCATAAGACCGGCGGCGGCACCGGTTATTCTTTTTCTCGCCTGCGACCGAAAAATTCTGCTGTTCGTTCCACCCAGGGGGTTGCCTCCGGGCCTTTGAGTTTTGCCGCCGTGTTTGATGCAGCAACGGAAACCATCAAGCAGGGCGGCAAACGACGTGGTGCCAATATGGGAGTGCTCCGGGTCGATCATCCTGATATTATGGAGTTTATCGTCGCCAAGCAGGATCAGACCCGTTACACCAACTTCAACTTCAGTGTGGCCATCACGGATCTGTTCATGCATGCGGTCAGGGAGGATCTGACCTGCGATCTGATCGATCCCTCCAGTAACAAGGTTATTGATACCCTGCGCGCCCGGGAAGTCTTTGACAAGATCGTTGATCTGGCCTGGCATAACGGTGAACCGGGCGTGCTCTTTATTGATGCGGCCAACCGCGACAACACCACACCCCAGCTCGGCGAATTTGAAGCCACCAACCCCTGTGGAGAGCAGTGGCTCCTGCCCTACGAGTCCTGCAACCTGGGTTCGATCAACTTAGCCCAGTATGTCAGAAATAGTGAGGTTGACTGGGAACGGCTGGGGGCCACAACCCGGTTGGCGGTTCGTTTTCTTGACAACGTTATTGACTGCAACCGTTTTCCTATTCCGGAAATTGCGGAGATGACCCAGAAAACCCGCAAGGTCGGTCTCGGCATCATGGGGTTGCACGACATGCTTATCCAGCTTGAGCTGCCGTATGGCAGCGAGGATGGCCGGGCGATGGCTGCCCAGGTGATGTCTTTTATCCGCCAGGAGGCAGAGACGGCCTCAATTGAACTGGCAGCCCTGAAAGGCCCGTTTCCGGCGTACGATCCCACGATCAACATGTATCCGGCCAGACGTAACGCTGCTCTGACGTCGATTCAACCCACAGGCACGGTGTCGATGATTGCCGATTGCGCATCAGGATGCGAGCCCTATTTCTCCATTGTGATGATCAAGAACGTTATGGACGGCGATCGGCTCCTGATGGTCAACAAACTGTTTGAGCAGGTTGCTCGGGCTGAGGGCTTTTATTCTCCGGGACTGATGGAAAAGGTGGCAACCAGCGGCACTGTCATCGGTCATGCTGAGATACCTGAGCGCTGGCAGGAGATCTTTCGCACTGCTCAGGATATCAGCCCTGAACAGCATATCCAGATGCAGGGGAGGCTGCAGCAGAACGGCGTTGACTCGTCGATCTCTAAAACCATTAACCTGCCTGCCTCAGCAACACAAGACGATGTCCGTGCCGCCTATATGCTCGGCTTCGAGCTGGGCTGCAAGGGGTTGACCGTGTACCGTGACGGCTCCCGTGACCATCAGGTGCTCAACACCGTTGCGGGCAGTGACGACAAGACCGCGGTTGCCTCCACGCAGGGGCTTGTCCGCAAGGCCACTTTGCCCGATGTACTCAGTGCCAAACGCTATCGTCTTAAAGACATCAACCAGGAAACCATTTATCTGATTGTCTGCTTTGATGAAGATGAAAAGCCCATGGAAGTCTTTGCCAAGTTTCCCTTCGACAATCGGGTGGATCTCAAGGATAAGTCAACCATGTGGACCACAACCTGCCGGTTGGTCTCGCTGGCCCTGAGATACCAGATTCCCATGGACGAGATCATCAAGCAGCTGGATCGTTCTTCCGGGCATCTGCTTGATCTTCCGGCCCAGCTCGGCAAACTGCTTAAATCCTTTATGGCAGCGACCCAGCATGGGTTTGCCTCGGTGTGTCCTGAGTGCCGGGGGAAGTTGCTCTTTGAGGAAGGGTGTGAGGTGTGTCGGGATTGCGGGTATTCGAAATGCTCGTAATGGTGTGAGTTTCTCTGCTTGTTCAGCCTGCCTGGTGCTGCCGGGCATTTGCAGAAAAGGGGCTGCTTAAAGAAAACCTGACTGTGATGGTAAGGCTGTTGAAAACAATGGTGCCGACAAGTGCCGACAACAGTGCTGTTTATATCAGAACCGGCCCTGTTCTCTGCGGCTTTGCTGCGGAAGTATCTCTTTTGTACGTGTCCTGTGTGATGCGGCGTCTGGTTTCTGGTCAACTGTGGTGCATGGATGTACCACGGTTGATGAGAGAGTGAAGGGAGGTGGTGGATATGGCTGCAGTCGCATACCGGCCAACACCTTGTCTCGTTTTTTTTCTCTTCTGCCGCTGTTTCTTTGGACGTTATTTGTCCCAACAGTGGTTTTTTGTGGGCAGGAAGGAGAAAATAAACAGAATTTCAGAGAGATATAGAGTTTCTTTTTATCTCGATCTCTTTACGATAAGTGAACGCTGCGGATGCGGGAAAAGGAAATTTTTTTTTGTTTTATTTCAGAAAGTTAGGTTTTGATGCTGAGGTAAAAAAAACAGTTTGTCTTGCAATATATCGAATTTCTGTTATTTTGCACCGTCTTGAAAGAGAAAAGCCATTTTTGACTTCAACTGGAGAGAATTATATGGTGAAAGCTACCAAGCTTATTTTGTTAATGTTTGTCGGCTTGGCGATGATCGAATTTTCCGCAGGACAACCACTGAATGCCGTTGCATCTGCTGCTCAACGAGACAAAGTAACATATGCTGCTGCACACAAAAACGCGCCTCGGGCCAAACTGGCAAAATCCACTAAACGCTCCCAAAAAACCTCCTCAATGAAGGGTATCGCTGCTATCTATGCCGATAAATTTCATGGGCGAAAAACCAGCAGTGGTCAGCGGTTCAGTCAGCATGCCATGACTGCAGCGCATAAAACGCTGCCATTCGGTACCACTGTTCGAGTGACTAATCTCCGCAATAACAAAACCGTGGATGTTGTTGTGAATGATCGCGGGCCATGGTGTCGCGGCCGTGTCATAGATCTCTCCACAGCAGCTGCCGGCAAGATCGGCATGCTGAGAGCCGGTCTTGCGCATGTTAAACTGGAAATCGTCAGTTCCACCTCCTCCACTTGAGCGCAGCAGATCTTACGCTGTACCACGCCCTTGTTGACCGTGTAGATACGGCCGGCTGAATTGTGGAGTTCACTGCTCAGAAAGAGCAGATATCTCACGGGTCGGACCTGGTTTTGCCCCTCTGTTTACAGATCATTTTTTTCTTTCTGCCAAGTTTCCTGTATCAGCGGGATCGCACAGAGGTTGTATGCGCACGGGCATTACTGGTAGGAATGAAACCCTGCCAGCTGTACTGTGTGGTTTTAGCGGAAACGTTGGCTGATGCATGTATTGGCTTCGGTGTTTTCATGACACAGCAGGGCTACAAGGCAAGAAGACTGATGATCAGGGCGTAGAGGGATGACGGAGTGCAAACGCTGTCTCCGGCCGACAGCAGAGGAGATGTGCTGCTCACAGGATCTGCTGCAAGCCCGATGATCTTCAACAGGAGGTTTGCATGCGACAGTTTTGGGTGCATCATGGCGGCATAGCGCTGGCACTGGTCTTCATGCTGGGGTGTGTATCGCATCAGCCCGGCGGGTTGTGGGAGATTGATATGGGCGTTCGGCAACTGGTTGAAACCGGGACTGTGCTTCCAGACCACCGTTACTATTATCTTGGTTCGATCACGGCTCCGGATACGATCATTGCCATCAGTGATCAGTATACGCTTCGCAGCAGAGTCTGGGCCGAGATCGAGTTGAGTGAATCCAGATTGAACGGCTGGCTGCAGTGGTGGCGCACTGAGCATTACGGACCGGGCTGCGAGTTTCGTGGCGGCCTGATCCTCACTCCTGACGGTCGACAGGCCGGTATCTGGTATTCCCGCAACATCGTCAACATTGTCCGCATGCCCGAACCGGGCGAGCTGGAGATCTACCAGCCCCGTACTATCACCGGTTCCACCTGTGAACAGGAACATGACAATGGTCTGTGGGGTGGCTGGTTCTGAAGCAGACAACCTGTCTGGTCACTTTGGTCAGCTTTCAACCATTTGTCACGTAAAATCCCCAACACACAGTCCGAGCTGTATGCCGTATCTCCTGCTCATCCTCACCGCTCTGTTCTGGTCAGGTAACTTTGTACTCAGCCGCGGCATGCATGCAGCCATCCCACCGCTGGCTCTGTCGTTCTGGCGCTGGGCTGTTGCCCTGCTTCTCTTGCTGATCATTACCCGGCAGCACCTCAGAGCGCAATGGCCGATGTTTCGTCTTCACTGCCGCTATATCGTGGTGCAGGGTCTGCTCGGTGTGTTTGGCTTCACCACTCTGCTCTACTTTGCCATGCAGTATACCACGGTGATCAATGCAGGTTTGGTTAACTCCTGCACGCCGGTACTGATTGTTCTGTTCTCCCGGCTGCTGTATCGGGAAACTGTACAGCCGCGGCAATGGTGCGGTGTACTGCTTTCTTTGGCAGGTGTGTTGTGGACCATGGCTAAAGGTGAGCTGACCGCGCTTTGGCAGGTGTCGCTGAACCAGGGTGATCTGTTGATCCTGACCGCAGCCGTGATCTGGGCGCTTTACTCCGCACGTCTTAAACGCTATCCCCATGGACTGCACCCCCTCGCGTATCTGACATTTATCAGCATTATCGGCCTGCTGGCCATCTTTCCCTTTTACCTGGCAGAGATACAGGCCGGATACCGTGTTGCGATAAACCCGGCAACAGTACTTACCATCGGGTATGTGGCGCTCTTTGCCTCTGTGGTGGCCTTTATCTTCTGGAATGCAGCGGTTCGGGCCATAGGTCCGGCAAAGGCCAGTCCCTTTGTCCACCTTATGCCTGTATTCAGTGCTGTCCTGGCGGTCTTGTTTCTCGACGAACCGTTGACCAGATACCATGCGCAAGGAGCTGCTCTCATCTTTTCAGGCATCTTTATGACCACTTTTCATGGCAGACGGGGAAGAACGCTTTAAGTGCGGCAACAGACCAGAGCGCTACAGCCGGCCTGTACGGGATACTGTCGTGTCCGGGTTGACAAGTTGCATGTCTGCTTTATGATATGCGCCCAAATCAGAAGGGACGGTGGACTTTTTTTTCGGGTATACTTGCTTGTATGCCACGCCGAATATACGTTCACCTGCTCTCAGTCCAGTGGAAGGGCAGTCCATCTTTGCTGTGTCCCTCATCGTTTGAACAGCGGGTTGCTGCCCGGAATAAGCAGCTCTCTCTGAGCGCTGTCTCTACAGACACACACCTGGAGTTTTCGTATGATTCATGTTGCCCACTTGACCAGAAGTTACGGCTCTCTGAAGGCTGTGGACGATATTTCCTTTACGATCGATTCCGGCGAAATTGTCGGCTTACTTGGCCACAACGGAGCCGGTAAAACAACGGTCATGAAGATGTTGACAGGTTTTCTCGAGCCGACCGGCGGTACTATCCGGATCCAGCAGATGGATATGGAGACAGATCGCCGGGCAATCCAGGCGCAGATCGGTTATCTGCCTGAAAACTGTCCGGTGTATCCAGAGATGACGGTCGTGGGCTACCTTGCCTATCATGCTGTTTTGCATGGTGTGCCGACCAAGAAAATGGGTACCCTGGTACAGGAGACTCTGGAGCGTACCGGGCTGATTGACAAGGCAGATCAGACCATCGGAACCCTGTCGCGGGGGTATCGGCAACGGGTCGGTGTGGCTCAGGCCATCCTTCACCGACCCGGGATTCTGATCCTTGATGAGCCCACCAACGGTCTTGACCCGACCCAGATTCAACACATGCGCCGCCTGCTCCGTGAACTCTCCGTAGATGCGACCCTGATCATCTCCACCCACATTCTTCAGGAGGTACAGGCGGTGTGCGACCGGGTGATCATCATGCAGCATGGCCGCAAGGCGCTGGATGCCAGGATCGAAGAACTGAGCAGGGCACAACGACTGCTGGTGACTGTCGATCGGATGGAGGCTGAGAGCGTGCTGACCGGGTTGGAAGGTGTGCGGACAGTCGAGCCGGTGGTCCGGGAACCCGGACGACTGTGCTGGGCAGTTGTCGGGGACAGACCAATGGATGAGATGGCGCCGGCTGTTGCCGCGGCTGTTGTTGCCAAGGGCTGGCCCCTGCTGGGGCTTGAGCCTGAATCGCGGAGCCTGGAGAAGATATTTAGTGATATCAACATGAGGAGCGGGGAGGAACAATGAACATCCTGCATGCGGTTGCACGCCGGGAGTTGTCGGTGTTTTTCGCCACCCCGGCAGCCTTTATTTTCTTTGGTGCCTTTCTTGGCGCCACCCTGTTTATCTTTTTCTGGGTTGAAACATTTTTCAGTCGTAATATCGCCGATGTCCGGCCCATGTTCGAATGGATGCCCCTGCTGCTGATTTTTCTGTCAGCTGCCATTACCATGCGGGTATGGTCGGAAGAGCAACGTTCCGGAACCTTGGAGCCGCTGCTCACGGCACCGGTGCATCCGGCAACCCTGGTCAGCGGTAAGTTTATTGCCTGTCTTGGCCTGGTGACCATCGGTCTGCTGCTGACACTGCCCTTGCCCGTTACAGTCAGTCTTCTTGGCCAGTTGGACTGGGGGCCGGTTTTCGGCGGCTACCTGGCCAGTCTCTGTCTGGCAGGAGCCTACATTGCCATCGGGCTGTTTGTCAGCGCCCAATTCAGCAGTCAGATCGTCAGTCTGATTGTCACCACCCTGGCCTGTATGACACTTTACCTGCTGGGGTCTGATACCCTGACGGTCTTTTTCGGCAATCAGGGTGGTGAGATTCTCAAGTTGTTTGGTGCCGGGTCCCGATTTTCTGCCATCACCAGAGGGGTCGTCGACCTCCGTGATCTGGTGTACTGCCTGAGTCTGATCGGTATTTTTTTATCCCTCAACGTCTTCAGCCTTGAACGTCAACGCTGGGCCGGCAATCCGGGAAATGCCAATCATCGCCGGTGGCTGGTGGTGACAGGTGTACTGATGGCCAACTTTTTTATGCTCAATCTCTGGCTGGCCCCGCTCGGTCACCTCAGAGTTGATTTGACAGAGGGGCGTATCTATTCGATTTCACCGACAACCCGTTCTTATCTGAGTCGGCTGCAGGAACCGCTTCTGATCCGTGGCTATTTTTCCGCCCAGACGCACCCGCTCCTGGCCCCGTTACAGCCGCAGCTGCGCGATCTGCTCCGGGAGTATGAGGTGGCCGGTCAGGGGCGAGTCAAAGTCGAGTTTGTCGATCCACAGGAAAAACCGGAAATGGAGCAGGAGGCCGGTGAAAAGTACGGTATTCGTCCAATTCCGTTTCAGACCGCCTCCCGTTATCAGGCCGCCGTGACCAACTCTTACTTTGATGTGCTCGTCAAGTACGGCAACGAGTATGTTACCCTGGGTTTTCAGGAGCTGATCGAGGTGAAAAGCGAAGGCGACACCAAAATTGAGGTGGAGTTGCGCAATCCTGAGCACGATATCACCCGGGCGATCAAAAAGGTTCTGTACAGTTACCAGGGCGGTGGTGATCTTTTTGCTGCAATCAACGATCAGGTTGTTTTTCATGGATACATTTCGCCGGCAGCAAAGCTGCCGGAGCCGTTGATCGAGTTGAAAGGCGATCTTGAGGCAGTCCTGAATGATCTGAAAGAACAGAGTGGAGATAAGTTTGGCGTCAGTTTTGCTGATCCGGATGCTGATGACGGGAAACTGGCCGCACAACTGACCAGACAGTTCGGCATGCAGCCGATGATGACTGATCTGCTTTCAGCCCAGCCCTTCTGGTTTTATATGACCCTGGAAAACAGGGGCCGGCAGATACAGGTCGTCCTGCCTTCCCAATTGGACAGGGTTGCTCTGAAGACCGCCATTGAGGCCGGGTTGAAGCGTTTTTCCAGGGGTATGCTGAAAACCGTTGCCCTGTATACACCATCCCCTGATCCGGCAATGGCCCAGATGGGGATGTTGGATCAGGGCAATACCTTTCAGTTGCTGCAGCACTTTATAGAGCAGGATCACCGGATTTTACCCGTTGATCTGAGCACCGGCCAGGTGGATGCAGAGGCCGATATCCTTGTGATCGTTGCTCCGGAGCGGCTGGAGAAGAAGCAGATCTTTGCTATTGATCAGTTTCTGATGCAGGGTGGGACAGTAGTACTGGCAACCTCGCCCTTTGCTGTCAGTCTTCAGGGGCGGATCAGCGCGGTTGATACAAAGAGCGGTCTTGCGGATTGGCTGGCCGGTTACGGCATTACCATGACCCCGACACTGGTGCTGGATTCCCAGAATGCCGCCTTCCCCGTTCCGGTTGAGCGGCAGGCCGGGGCGTACAGTATCCGCGAAACCCACCTGTTCAATTATCCCTACTTCATCGATATCCGTAACAACGGCATGAACCGTTCCAGTGGTCTGTTGACCGGCATTGATCAGGTATCCATGACCTGGGCGTCGCCGATCACCGTGGATGCTGAAAAAAATAAGAACCGTCAGGTGATCCGGCTGTTGGAAAGTTCCCAGGAGTCATGGCTTTCCGACTCGTTGGACATCCAACCGGATTTTGAGCGTTTCGGTCAGACAGGTTTTGCCCAGGGTGAATCAGCTGGTCGCCAGTTACTGGCAGTGGTGCTGGAGGGAACCTTTGATTCCTGGTTTAAGGGGAAACCATCTCCTCTGCTTGAAGAGGCACGACGTCAGCAGGCGGAAAAAGAAAAGGGTGCATTGGAAAAAAAGACGGCCGACCTGGAGGGCACGCTGGCACAGGAGGTGAAAACACCTGACGTGATCGGGCGGGTTGTGGAGCACTCACCTGATGCGGCGCGGATCATTGTCCTGGCATCCAATAGTTTTCTGGCGGATACCAGTCTGGAGTTGGCATCAGGGGCAGGTGGCACCCGGTATCTCAACCCGTTACAGCTGATGGCCAATGCGGTTGACTGGTCTCTGGAAGATCGCGATCTGCTCAGCATACGGGGGCGTGGTCATTTTGCCCGCACTTTACTGCCGATCAGCAGAGAGGGGCGGATGTTCTGGGAATATCTGAACTATGGAATGGCAGCCCTTGGTCTGCTCATGGTCTGGGGAGTATGGCGATTTGTTCAGGCCAGGGCGCGCCGACGTGAGGCACTGTTGACAGCCGGGAGATCGTAACCATGAAACAACTGATTATTATCGGTACGCTGCTGCTGCTGGTGCAGACCGGATTAATGGTGGCAACGCATACTCTTCGCAACACCGATACAGGCCGACCTGCCGAAGGGCCATTCCTGCACCTGAAAGCAGCCGATGTGACGGAAATGGTCCTTGAAGACCGGGACGGGCGTGGATTGCTCCTGAAGAAAGAGCATGATACATGGTTGTTGCCGGAAAAGGATTCGTTTCCCGCGGATAGCGGGCGAGTTCAGGAGTTTCTTGAGCAGATAGCCGGCCTGCAGCGGGGGTGGCCTGAGGCTGCGACTGCTGAAGCGGTCAATCGTTTCAAGGTCGCAACAGATCAGTTTGAATGGAAGCTGACCTTGCGGCAGGATGAAAAAGTCTTGGGTATTGTGTATTTCGGCTCTTCCGCCGGACTGCGCAAAAGGTATATCCGTGCTGATGGTGACAACGAAATCCAGACCTTTACCGCCGGCCGGTATGAGCTAGAGACAGCGGCTGACAACTGGATAGATACCGGTATCTTACAACTCAAGCCGGAGCAGGTGGTACGGGTGGATCTGCCCGGCCTTCATTTAGAGCGTGGTCCGGACGGACTTCAGCCTGCTGATCTTAGCAAAGAGGAGGAAGTTGTCAGGGATCGGCGGGATCAGGTGGTCAGACAGCTGACCGGTCTTCGTGTCTCCGGACTGCTGGGAACGGTGGAAAAGCCGGAATACGGCCTGGGCAGGCCGGTACTCAATTACAGCGTAGAGCTCGACGACAAGACCACCATCAACTACGTGGTCGGCAGGGAAGAAGACCTTTCTCAATCTGCAGACGAAGATGGGGCAGCACCAGTTGATGATGAGAGCTTTGTGCTCAAGGTCTCCAACCAGGCACAACTGTTTCACATCGATGCCTGGCAGATACATGAGATAAAAAATATCACCCGGGCATCACTGGTACGTGCAAAGGAGCATAAACAACCGGCAACCGACGGGAGTGCACATCAAGTTGAGCAGTAAAGGCGGGTGATCAGGTCTGTTGTTGATCGGTGGTGGTTGTGGCCGCTGAGCCAGGGGGGTGAGCAGTCGTACTTTTTCGCAACGACCATTGTTTCTGATGGAGTAGTTCACCATGGATGATGTCCAGGGTCGATTGGCCCATCGATTCCACCGGCAACGCGATTTTGCCGCCGGGTACTCACCGCTGTATGCCCGGTTGTTCGGTCTTGTCGCTGATTGGCTGGCTGAGGAAGAGAGTGAAGACCCGTTGATTGAGTGGCTGGTGCAGGCGGCTTCCCAGCGGTCCACCTTTGATGTTACCCTGCTGCTGCTGGCTGGACTGCATCAGGACATCTTGGTAGGGCGTCGTGAGGTGGCGGCACTGGCACAATACTTTCCAACGGTTGGCGGGGCGCGATCCTGCCGGGACGAGGAGATTGGCTCCTGTCTTTACCAGGCACTGGCAGCCAGACAAGAGGCGTTGACCGTGTTTATGCGCACAGCCCGGGTGCAGACCAATGAAACCGCCCGTGGTCTGTGTTGGCTGCTGCCGGTCTGTTATCCGGGATGGCAAGCGATACATCTGGTCGAACTCGGTGCCGGTGCCGGGCTTAACCTGGCGGCTGATCAGCGCCACTATCGTCTGGTATATAATGCTTCTGGAACTACGGAATGTATTGATCTGGGAGGAGCTGTTCCAGCACAGTTTTTCGTGTGCAGTGAAGGCACATTCCTGCTGCCGCAGACAACGGTCTGCCCGCAGATCCGCACACGGATCGGTGCTGATATTGCCCCTGTATTGCTCCGGGAACGGTCAGACGAACTGTACTTATCGTCCTTTGTCTGGGGTGATCAACCGGAACGGTTGAAGCAACTGTATCAAGGAGTTACGGCAATACAGAGCATTCGCAAATCCGGTGTGCCTGTTCCGCTCCACCGTGTGGACTTGCCTGATCAGCTGCCACTCTTCTTAGAGGAGCAGATCAGCCCTTTAACCGATGCGCCGGTCGTGGTGTTCAACACCTACCTGACCACCTATCTGCATGACAAAGGGGATTCTCTGCATCATCACCTGCATACCTGGGCAACCGGCCGGACACAACCTGTGCTCTGGTTGCAGTGGGAACCTGTACGGCAGGGGGCAAAACCACCTGCTGCCGGTTGGGTTGCCTGGACCGCTGATCTTTGGAATCAGGGGCACCACCATCACTGGCATCTGGCCTGGACCCATCCCCACGGCAATCGTATCCAGTGGCTACCGGATTGGCGCGTCTGGACAAAGTACTGGCAGATAGACAGCAGGTGAGAACACTCTGTGCGGCATCGGGTTTGGTATAAATCCGATTTGCTTGATCTATACGGGATGAAAAGCCTGAACAGCAGCAGGAAAGATAAAAAAAATCCCCGACCGAAAATCGGCCGGGGATCTGTACAGATGCGTTGTCTCTGCTGGAATTAGAACTTGAAGCGTACAGAGGCAACAACGTTGTGACCGTTGATGCTGTCAGCGAGGTCGGTGTCAGCAACGCCCAGGTACTCGTAACCCAGGTCTGCAGCGATCTCATCGGTGAAGTTGTAGGTTACACCAGCACCTGCCTTGTAGGCAAAGACGTTGTCACTGCCGCCGCGATCAACCGACCCGACTGGCAAACCATCGGCACCAAAGTAGGTTACAGTTGCGTCTACGTCATATTTGGCAAAACCAACACCAGCCATGGCGTAAACAGAGAATGCGTCAAAGACCGGCAGTTCATAGTAGCCGTTGATCATAACAGTGGTGATGTCAATCTCACCATCGGTGAGCCGCCCGCCATCGTAAAACGTTGGCTCATCATCAATATCGGTAACCTGCTTGGCAAGCTCAATCTCAGCGCGGAATTTGCCGGGTGCATTGTACATGGCAAACTCACGGCCAAAGGCAATGGCGCCGCCGAAACCGACTTCACTGTCAGCATCAAAACCATCAATTTTCTGGTTGACCCAGGCAGCACGAATACCGAGACGGGCATACCAGTAATCATCAAAGGCTCTTTCCAGATCAGTGATCCGGCTCTCATGGTTCTGCAGCTGCTTGCCATGGGCACTCAACAGTTCATCCTGCTGTGCCTGGGAAGAGTTCAGGTCATCGATCTGCTGCTGGCATTCATCCGGGCATCCGGGGGCTGTGTACTGCTTGCTCGGGCCACCGGCCAGAACATTACCTGCAGTCAGAACGAATGCGGAAACGGCCATTACGCTCAATACTTTTTTCATATCCTTTCTCCTTTTAATCATACTATGTTTATCTGGGCGTTATTGCCTGTAAACTCTAGGTTGCTGATGCGGTTATTCCGCATCATTTGCCCACACTATAACAAAGGAAATTGAGGATGGCAATACCTGGAACACAAAAAATACAAAAATTTGAACAGATTTTTATCAAATGTTATATAACTTATTGATTTTTAATGATTTATCACGAAAGTAAAAAAAATGGGTCTGCATTTTAAAGACCCTGTTACCCTGTGTTTTTGTTATTTTCAGCCGGTATTGTCACCTGATCGTATCTGATTGCTTGACGAAAGGCGGGTGGTTGGCTAGGAACAACCGCATCTTCTGGTTATGATCGGTTGGCTGAGGGCCCACAGGTGATTGTTTGTATACTGGAGATCAGTAGCCGGCGACTGCACAAGATGCTTTTTTTATTGCCGACCGGCACGCATCTGTGCTGCTGTTCTTTTCTTCTGCAGAAACAGTTGCCTATCTGATCAGACAGTTACATCGGCTTTAGTATATTTTGGAGGTATCGTGGTTTTTTCCATTGGAATTGAAGAGGTGTGTCGAAACACGCATCCTCTGCTTGTTGGTAAACGTTTCGGGCTGCTGGTCAACCAGGCGTCAACAGATAGCCGGTTTGTGCACAGCCGGGATCTGCTCAATGCAGTCTATCCGGGGCAGCTGGCCTGTCTGTTTTCTCCACAGCATGGTTTTTTCAGTGAAAAACAGGACAACATGATCGAGTCCGACCACGGCATTGACGCTGCAACCGGGCTGCCGATCTACTCGCTGTACGGAGAAACACGGAAACCTTCATCTTCCATGCTTAGCAACATCGATGTCCTCCTGGTGGACCTGCCCGATGTGGGCACCCGTGTCTACACCTTTATATGGACAGTGGTACACTGCCTGGAGGCTGCGGCTGACGCCGGCATACAGGTCATTGTTCTCGATCGGCCCAACCCCATCGGCGGTCATCTGGTAGAGGGCAATGTCCTCAGTCCCTCCTGTGCCTCTTTTGTCGGACGCTGTGCGATTCCCATGCGTCACGGGCTGAGCATGGGAGAACTGGCCCTGTTCTGTAACCGTGAGCTGCAGATCAACGCTGATCTTGCTGTGATTCCGATGAAAAACTGGCGACGTTCCATGCTGTTTCCCGAGACCGGCTTTCCCTGGGTTTTTCCATCGCCCAACATGCCGTCTTTTGCAACCGCCCTGGTGTATCCCGGGCAGGTTATCTGGGAAGGAACCAATATTTCTGAAGGAAGGGGGACAGCTCTGCCCTTTGAGCTGGTCGGTGCACCCTTTTTAGACCATCGCCCGATACTTGACGTCTTAACGGTGCAGGATCTGCCCGGTTGCGTGTTGCGGCCGATTCGTTTTGAGCCGACCTCCGGTAAATGGATGCAGCAGACCTGCACAGGTTTTCACATCCACGTAACCGATGCTGTCCGGTTTCGCCCGTATCGAACCAGTCTGGCCCTGCTCCAGGCCATCTGTTCCCTGTATCCTGACCAGTTTGCCTATAAACCACCGCCGTATGAGTATGAGTTTGATCGATTACCCATGGATCTGATCATCGGTGATCAGCAGGTGCGTATTGCTCTTGAACAGGGTGTACCTGTTGCAGAGCTGGAACAGCAGTGGCAACCGGAGCTGGAGGCATATCATCAGCAACGGCGCACTGTTTTGCTTTACGAGTAGAAAAAAGTACAGTATTCTTTTTTATTTTGTGGAGAAGAGCTATCGTGACCCGTTTTTATACCCTGCAACAGCTGGCGGATGTAGTTGACGGACAGGTCGTGGGCGATCCCGAGACCCGTATTCATGGCCTGAACGGTGTAGAGTATGCGCAGGCAGGTGAAATTACCTTTGTGCTTGAGAAAAAACAACTGCCGCTTCCAGAGCATTGCCGCGCCTCAGCCTGTATTGTCCCCGCCGATGCCGGTCCGCAGAAACTCCCTCTTATTATAAGTGACCAGCCGGCTGTGGCTGCGGCCCGCATCCACAACTATCTTTTAGCAAGACCGTTTCAGGCCGGAGGTGTTCATCCTTCGGCGGTGATCGGTGCTGACTGTGTGCTCCCGGAAGAGGTGACCATCGGCCCGCTTGTGTGCCTTGGTGATCGGGTTGTCCTCGGCCAACGGGTTACCCTGGGGCCCGGGGTGGTCATCGGTGAGGACACGGTCATCGGTGACGATACCCTCCTCCATGCCAATGTGACGGTCGCGGAACGCTGTGTCATCGGTAACCGTGTCATCCTGCATCATGGAGCGGTCATCGGTAGTGACGGCTTTGGCTTTGCCACAGATCGGCTGGGAATCCACTATAAAAAGCCGCAGGTCGGTACAGTCCGGATAGATGATGATGTTGAGATCGGTGCCAACAGCTGTGTTGACCGGGCAGCCTTTGGCGTGACCTGGATCAAGACAGGAGCACGTATTGATAACCTGGTCATGATCGGACACAATGTCGTGGTTGGTGAGCATTCTGTTTTAGTTGCACAGACCGGTATAGCCGGCAGCACGAACCTGGGCCGCAACGTTGTTCTCGGTGCCAAGGCAGGTGTTGCCGGCCATCTGCATCTTGGTGACCGGGTCATGGCTGCGGCCAAAAGCGGTATCCACAATGATCAGCCTGATGGCGCCATGGTGGGCGGTACTCCGGCCATTGATGTCAAAAAGTGGGGACGTGCCGCTACGGCCTTCAGTCGTCTACCGGATATGCTCAAAGAGGTGCGCCGACTCCGCAAGGAGGTGGACCGGCTCGGCAGTTTACTCGAATCCGCAAAAAAGAAGGAACAGCAATGACAACATCCATTAAGGAAGTTCAGTTACCCATTGATACCAAGGGGATAATGGAGATATTACCGCACCGCTACCCCTTTTTGCTGGTCGATCGTATTGTTGAGTTGGAACTGGGTAAAAAGATCACCGGTATCAAGAATGTCACCATGAACGAGCCGTTCTTCCAGGGGCACTTCCCCGGCGAGCCGGTTATGCCTGGAGTGCTGATACTGGAGGCAATGGCACAGGTCGGCAGCATTCTCGTCTGTCTTTCCGATCAGGCCATGATCGGCCGCCTGGCCTATTTTGCCGGAGTTGACAAGGCCCGTTTCCGACGGATCGTTCGTCCCGGCGACCAGTTGATCTTACAGCTCTCCATGCTCAAGCAAAAGAGCAGGGTGATTAAGATGGCCGGGCAGGTCTTTGTCGATGACAAGCTGACCACTGAGGCGGAGTTGATGGCCAGTTTTGCCTGATGCCGGCATTTTTTAAACATATCGTTCCCCTGTCCCATTTTCCCTACTTACACTTAAGGACATACCTCCATGCCTATACATCCCACGGCAGTCATCGATCCCAAAGCTCAGCTTGACAGTTCGGTGATTGTCGACCCCTATGCGGTCATCGACGGACCGGTCAGCATCGGCCCTGAAACCAGGATCTGCGCCCATACGGTTGTTTCCGGACACACAACGATCGGTGCCCGCAATACCATCGGCTCCTTTGCCACCATTGGAGGGCCGCCTCAGGACATGCACTACAAGGATGAGCCCACCGAACTAATCATCGGTGACGGTAATCAGATCCGGGAATATGTCTCCATCCATCGGGCCACAGCCAAGGCAACCGGAAAAACCGTGATCGGCAACAGCAACATGATCATGGCCTACTGCCATATCGCCCATGACTGCGTCATTGCAGACCATGTGATCATGGCCAACGTTGCCACCCTGGCCGGACATGTGGAGATCGGCAGTCATGCCAACCTCGGCGGTCTGGTGGCGGTGCATCAGTTCTGCCGTATCGGGGAGTACGCCTATATCGGTGGCATGTCGGGTATCGGTCTGGATGTGCCGCCGTATGTGATTATGGAGGGCACCCGTAATCAGATGCGTATCGCCAGTATCAACAAGATCGGATTGCGCCGTGCCAGTATGGAGCGTGAGACCATCAAGAAGCTGGAAGAGGCCTTCAAAATTCTGTTTCGTTCTCCGGAAATTCTCCTCAAAGACGCCCTTGCCAAACTGGAGGAGGAGATGGGCGATTGTGCCGAGGTACAGAAGATGGTGCAGTTCTTTCATTCCAGCAAGCGCGGGGTCGTCAAACGTACACTCGATGATTGAAACTGCCGCAACATCGGCCATCGGCCTGATCGCTGGCGGCGGCCAGTTCCCGCTGCTCTTTGCCAAAGCGGCCAAAGCCCGGGGGCGAAGAGTGGTGGCCATTGCCCATGTCAATGAAACCGCAGCTGAGCTTGAAGCGTTGGCTGATCATACATACTGGGTGAAGCTCGGTCAGCTGGGGAAGATTATCGCCTCCTTTAAACGGGAAGATGTTCACGAGGCTGTCTTTGCCGGCACCATCACCAAGACCAGAATTTTCCACGATATCCTTCCCGATTTAAAGGGATTGACCTTATGGAATAAGATCGATCGCCGCCTGGATGACGCCATTCTTCGCGCTGTTGCCGACAGCCTGGAGAAAGAGGGGATACGGGTACTTGCCTCCACCTGTTATCTTGGACATCTGTTTTTCCCTCAAGGGCTGTTGACCAAGAAAAAACCAACAGCTGCCCAGATGGAGGATATCTGTTTTGGTTGGAGGATAGCTCGCGAGGTGGGTCGGCTTGACATCGGCCAATGTGTGGTGGTGCGGGATCGCAGTGTGCTGGCAGTGGAAGCCATTGAGGGAACGGATGCGACTATTCTCCGGGGTGGAAAGTTGGCGGGATCCGGCGCGGTAGTGGTCAAGGTAAAGAAACCCACCCAGGATTTCCGCTTTGATCTGCCGGCCACCGGGATACAGACAATTGAGACCATGAAAGCGGTCAGGGGAGCGGTGTTGGCGGTGGAAGCGGGACAGTCGCTTGTTTTTGATCAGCAGAGTATGGTCGATGCGGCCAATCGCGCCGGTATTGTTATTGTGGGTCTGGGTGAGGATGAGCATGGTGAACCAAAGTATTAAAAGAAGAACAGTGACACATGGCCCGGCATGGTTGATCGGAGCGGGGGAGAAGTAAGGGATGGCGGCAATACGGCGGATAGATGAAGTGCTGCGTCAACCCCGGATGGATGAAACCGTGGAGGTCTGCGGTTGGGTCCGTACCCGGCGTGATGCAGCCGGCCTTTCTTTTGTCGAGATCAATGATGGGTCCTGTCTTGCCAACCTGCAGGTGGTGGTTGAGCAGGGCCTGGTCAACTATACAACTGAGATCAGGAAACTCAGCACCGGCTGTTCGGTACGGGTGAGGGGAGAGATGGTGCCTTCACCGGCCAAAGGCCAGGCTGTAGAGCTTCGGGCCCGGACTGTTGCCGTCATGGGCTGGGCTGATCCGGACGTGTACCCATTACAGAAAAAGCGGCATAGTTTTGAGTTTCTCCGCTCTCTGCCACACCTCCGTTTTCGCACCAATGCCCTGGGAGCCGTTGCCCGCGTCAGGAGCGCTTTGAGTTTTGCCATTCATCGGTTTTTTCAGGAACAGGGGTTTCTTCAGGTGCATACCCCGGTGATTACCACCTCGGATTGCGAAGGAGCTGGAGAGATGTTCACAGTGACGACTCTTGAGCCGGAGCAGTTGTGTGCAGGCAATACTTTTGGCGATGACTTTTTCGGCCGTCATGCAGGTCTGACGGTCAGCGGCCAGCTGCAGGCTGAGATTTTCGCCCTGTCCCATAGTCGTGTCTACACCTTTGGGCCAACTTTTCGTGCAGAAAATTCAAATACCAGCAGACATCTGGCGGAATTCTGGATGGTGGAGCCGGAGATGGCATTCTGCGATCTGCACGATGTCATGGCAACGGCGGAAACCATGGTGAAATTTCTGGTCACTGCGGTGATGGAGCAATGCGCAGAAGATCTGGTTCTCTTTGAACAGTTTGTTGCTCCGGGTCTGACCGACAGATTGCTGCAGCTCCGCGATCAACCCTTTGTTCGTCTGACCTATACCGAGGCTGTGACAGCTTTGGAGCGCTCGGGTAAAACTTTTGCCTTTCCGGTCCAGTGGGGCAATGATCTCCAGGCCGAACATGAGCGCTATCTCTGTGAGGAGTTTGTCAAAGCTCCGGTTATCGTCACCAACTACCCGGAGCAGATCAAACCGTTTTACATGCGGCTGGATGATGATAAATGCACGGTTGCCGCCATGGACGTTCTGGTCGCGGGTATCGGCGAGCTGATCGGTGGCAGCCAGCGTGAAGAGCGTCTGGATGTGCTCACCCGCAGGATGATTGCGGCTGGACTTGATCTGGAGCAGTATGGCTGGTATCTCGACCTGCGACGGTTTGGTTCCGTGCCCCATGCGGGTTTTGGTCTTGGTTTTGAACGGTTGGTTCAATGTGTCACCGGGATGCAGAATATTCGCGACGTCATTCCATTTCCACGGACTCCGGGCAATGCCCCCTGCTGACCGTGTTTCTTGAAGGAGTTGAGTATCACTAAAGTTACCGGTAATACACATGGCTTAAAACCCAAACAGCTGCGCGACCTTGATCGGCTTGCCCAGAGAAAATGTGTGCCGGAGGAAATCGTCGGTCGCGAGATCGCTCGATCTCTGGCAACCTTGTCAACCGAGTTGAATCGGCAGATCGGTCTTCTGGTTCATCGTTCCGGCCGGATTGAGACTGTCATTGTCGGTGATTACGACCGGATTACCATTCCTGCCTTAGCCCATGTCGGAACCAGTGGTGGGCGACTGCGCGGTCTGCGCTGTGTGCATACCGTCCTGCATGCCAACGCCGCCGTGAGCGAGGAAGATATCATGGACCTTGCCTGCCTGCGGCTTGACCTGATGGCGGTCCTGACACTTCGTGACGGCCTGCCCGATCTGTTGCATGTGGTTCACCTCATCCCGCAGCAGGTGAACGGTCGTGACTGGAGTACCCTCGAGCCTTTCCACCCCGCCAATCAGCAACTCTCCTGTATTGAGCTGATTGAGGCCCTGGAAGAGGAGTTTGTTCGGGCACGTCCCGTCCATGAGGTCGATCAGGGAAAGGATCGTGCCATACTTGTGTCGGTAACTACCAGTTCACGGGCTGAGGCTGAGGATGCCATGACCGAACTGGTGGAATTGGCCCGTTCCGCCGGCGTCGAGGTGTTGGCGCAGGTGATTCAGCGTCGCAAACAACTTCACCCCCGATTCATTCTCGGTCGTGGCAAGCTGATGGAGATTGTCCTTATGAGTCTGCGGCTCGGAGCCAATCTGCTTCTTTTCGACCAGGAACTCAGCCCATCGCAGATCCGATCGGTGACCGACCATACTGATCTGCGGGTGATCGACCGTACGCAGCTGATTCTTGACATCTTTGCCAGTCGAGCCCGTTCTCGAGAGGGGAAGCTGCAAATTGAGATGGCCCAGCTGAAATATATGCTGCCCAAGCTGACCACTCGTGATGACGCCCTGTCCCGGCTGACCGGGGGCATCGGGGCGCGCGGTCCCGGTGAAACCCGTCTGGAAGTTGATAAACGGCGGATCAACGACCGCATCAGTCGTCTCAACAAGGAACTGAAAGCTGTGGGCGATCAGCGGTATTATCGGCGTACCCGCAGGCGGAAACGTGATGTTCCGGTCATCTCTCTTGTCGGCTATACAAATGCCGGCAAGTCAACTCTGCTCAACACGCTGACCAAAAGTGAAATCCATGCCGAGGATCAGCTGTTTGCCACCCTTGATCCCACCAGCCGCAGATTACGCTTCCCCCAGGATATGGAAGTTATCATCACAGATACGGTTGGCTTTATCCGTCATCTGCCCGCAGATCTTCTCAAGGCCTTTGAGTCAACGCTGGAGGAGCTGTTTGAGGCGGATCTGCTGTTGCATGTGATCGATGTGGCCAATCCCTCCTGGCGGCAACAGGTCACCGTGGTGGAGCGTATCCTGGCTGATCTGGAACTGGACGATATCCCCTGTCTGAAAGTGTTGAATAAAACAGATCGTCTGTCACCGGAAGACCGGCTGCAGCTGAGCCTGTCCGAAGAAGGCGTAGGGATCAGTGCCCTGCATCCGGACACGCTTGAACCGCTGTTACTTCGTGCCCAGGAGATCTTGCAGGGGGTGTTGCAGAAGAGAGGGGCCATGGTCTGGGACCAGAGTGAGCTGCTGCAGGAGGAAGAGGGAAATGAGGGTTAGTTCTGAAGATAAAATCCCAGAGCTTTATCAAGTTCACCATGACATCTGAAGGCGCAGCCAACAGTATTCTGGCGTACTGATACAACGACAGCCTGTTTTTTCAGTACGGTTTTGTTTTTATCGTTGAGTTGAAACTCGAGCAACAGCTCCTGATCTTTTTTGATATTGTGTCTTCCTGATACAGTAAAAGCCAGGCCGCCCCGGGATATGTTGGTGATGTGGATAATGCCGCCACCCGGATCTTTGCTGCCGGTGATCTGATAGGTGCCGGACAGACTGGTCTGTTTCCGATAATTTTTTCTGAAGTTCAGAAGCACGGTGAACACCTGCTGACAACGGCACTGTGCCTTGACGCTGTGGTGACTGTAGCGGAAGGTTTTGGTCATGATCGGTTTAGCTGTGCCGCAGGCCGGACAGATAAGTGTTGCCGAGTCGTTTTCGCGGACATGTGCCGTTATCTGCAATGCGTTCATCAGTCGTAAATAATGCAGGTGAATCGTTCGAGTTCTGCCTCGGTTTCCGGATCAAGGTCTGCTGCAACCTCATGAATCTGATATTCTTTTTTGCAGGTGCAACACTGCAGTCGAACCTGACGACATCGCCGTAAAATCTGTAACAGTTGTCCGCATTCCTTGCAGTTCATGGTGTCTTGTCCTTGTTAAGGAGTTGTTCGCGGGTAAAGACCGCTTTGAGCGGATAACCTCTGGTTGCAAGAGCTTCAGCACCGCCTTCCTGCCGGTCAACAATGGTGGCCACCAGGCCGACGCGAAACCCCTCATTCTCGACCCGTTCAATGACCTTTAACAGTGTACCACCGGTGGTGACCACATCTTCGACCAGGGCCACCAGCCCGCCCGGCTGTAGATTATTCTTACCTTCAAGAAAGTTGCCGGTCCCATGACCTTTTGCCTCCTTGCGGACGATGAAGGCCGGGATGGGTTTTTTCTCCAGATAGCTGACCAGTGAAACAGCCGTGACCAGCGGATCTGCTCCCAGAGTCATCCCCCCAACTCCCATGATAGGCTCGTGATGCTGACGAATCAAATTAAAAAGCAGACGACCGCATAAATATGCACCTTCAGCATCTAAAGTTGTCTGCTTGCCGTCAACGTAAAAGTCTGATGTCTGACCGGATGTGAGTGTAAAGGTGCCTTTTCGGTAGGATTTTTCTAAAAGCAGTTCTTTAAGACGCTGTCGTTCGTTCATATGTTGCCTCTTGTTTTTGATATAATTTCAGGAAAGAATACCTTTTTTTGTGGGATTTCCAAAAGGATTTCTCTGTAAACAATCTCTGAAAGATCCGAGACAAAGATGATACGATAAACAGGGATGGCTGCCGGCCGGGGATCGGTATCGTTATACACCGTGATTGCAGCAGAGATCAGGTTGGCAGCAAAGGTACAGGGATGACGGTAACTGTCTGCTGAGAGCAACGAATCGCTGTCAACACCCGGCTGTTCTCATTCCCTGGTTTGGGTTCAGCTGCACGGGACACATTTTTTCAGATTCTTTCTCTTTTTGTTTGCATGCATTCATGATTGTATGTATAAAAGCGACCTTATTCAGTCAGCCAAGAATGGTCCCCCAGCGGGATTTTGGGAACACAGGAGATTACGTCCATGAAAAGAATCGTTGGAAATACGATGGTTTTTCTCTCATTTCTAGTCTTTGGTCACTTGCTGGGAGGCTGCAAGGATACCTCGCAGCCGGGATCAGGTGCACAGATGCCGGTGGAGGTCGATGTCCTCACCGTTGCACCGCAAGGGTTGGATATGGTCACAGAGTTGCCGGGCAGGACTGCTGCCTTTCGTATTGCTGAGGTACGTCCGCAGGTGGGGGGGATTATTCAGAAACGGTTGTTCACCGAAGGCAGTGAAGTGCAGGCCGGACAGCTCCTGTATCAGATCGACCCGGCAACCTATCAGGCAGGGTTTGACAGCGCCAAGGCAGCATTGGCAAAAGCCGAGGCACAGGAGCACTCCAACCGCTTGAAAGCGGAGCGATACCGTGTACTGGTGCGGACCAAGGCCGTCAGTGAACAGGAGCAGGTGGAGATCGAGGCTAACTGGCGACAGTCAGTGGCTGACGTGGCCGCTGCCAAGGCCGCCCTGGCAACTGCACGCATCAACCTTGAATACACGCGGGTCACCGCTCCTATTGGCGGTCGTATCGGTAAATCAACAGTTACCGAAGGGGCGCTGGTGACCGCCCAGCAGGCGAATGCCCTGGCAACCATTCAGCAGCTGGATCCCCTTTATGTTGATGTCAGTCAGTCAAGTTCTGAACTCCTCAAACTCAAAAAAGAGATTGAGGCCGGTATTACAGCACAGAGCGATAATGGAGCATCTGATGTGAGAGTGTTGCTGGAAGACGGCAGTGAGTATGCTCAGCCCGGTACTCTTGAGTTTTCAGATGTGACTGTTAACCCGACCACCGGCACTGTTACCATCCGGGCGATTGTCCCCAACTCCAAGCTGGAGCTGTTGCCCGGTATGTTTGTACGTGCCCGGATCAGCAAGGGATACCGGCCTGAGGCGATCTTGGTGCCCTCGGTCAGCCTGAGCCGGAACAGCAAAGGGCAATCCTATGTCATGGTGGTTAACGACAAGGGAGAGGTTGATGTCAGGATTGTTGAAACCGGTCAGAATGTCGGCCCACAGGTCCTTATCACCCGTGGTCTTGTCATCGGAGAGCGGATCGTTGTTGCCGGGTTGCAAAAAATACGGTCGGGCGTGCCTGTTAAAGCTGTGGAACAGGCAAAGAATACCGTCGCAGAAAGATCCCCTGCAGCCAACGACTCTTTAGGAAAAACGGAGTAAGTCATGGTACGTTTCTTTATCGATCGTCCCATATTTGCCTGGGTTATTGCCATTGTCATCATGCTGGCCGGATCCCTGGCGATTCTGGAGCTGCCCATTGCCCAGTATCCGCAAATTGCCCCGCCATCGGTACGGATCAGCTCCAAGTATCCGGGGGCCTCTGCAAAGATCATTGAGGACAGTGTCACCCAGATTATTGAACAGAACATGACCGGCCTCGACAATCTGCTCTATATGAACTCGCAGAGTTCATCTTCGGGCGATGTGTCCATTATCCTGACGTTTGATGCCGGTACCAATGCCGATATCGCCCAGGTTCAGGTCCAGAACAAGCTGCAACAGGCTCTCAGCCTGCTGCCCCAGGAGGTCCAGCAGGAAGGGGTACAGGTAACGAAATCCAACGATACTTTTTTAATGATTGTCGGACTCACCTCCATCGATGGCAGCATGGATAAGAACGATCTGTCCGACTTTATGGTCTCTACCCTTCGCGACCCGCTCAGTCGAACACCAGGCGTGGGATCTATCCGTATTTTTGGCAGCCAGTATGCAATGCGAATCTGGATCGATCCCCACAAGCTGAACAGCTACCAGCTGACACCGGTGGATGTGAAGGCCGCCATCCAGGCGCAAAACAAGCAGGTGGCTGTGGGTGACATCGGTGGTACTCCCTCAACCGATGAACAGCAGTTAAACGTCAGCATGATGGCGCAGACGAAGATGAGCTCTCCCGAGGAGTTTGCCAACATCCTTCTTAAGGTGAACAGTGACGGCTCCCAGATCCGGATCAAGGATGTTGCCCGGGTGGAGATCGGCGGTGAGAGCTATGACAGCCATAACACCTTCAACGGGAAACCGGCATCAGGCATGGCAATCATGCTTGCCACCGATGCCAATGCCCTGGATACAGCGGATGCAGTACGAGCAAAGCTTGCTGAGCTGCAACCGTATTTTCCGCCGGGACTGCAGGTGATCTATCCGTATGACACCACAACCTTCATCAAGATTTCGATCGAAGAGGTGGCCCATACTCTGGTGGAAGCCATCATTTTGGTGTTCTTGATCATGTATCTTTTTCTGCAGAATTTCCGGTCCACCCTTATTCCGACCATAGCTGTACCTGTTGTGTTGCTCGGCACTTTTGGAATCATGGCGGTCTTTGGTTTTTCAATTAATACCCTGACCATGTTCGGGCTGGTTCTGTCCATCGGGCTGCTCGTTGACGATGCCATCGTTGTGGTGGAAAACGTCGAACGTATCATGAGCGAGGAAGGATTGTCGCCTCTTGAGGCAACCCGAAAATCCATGGATCAGATCACCGGAGCCCTGATAGGGATTGGTCTGGTCCTGTCGGCTGTGTTTGTCCCCATGGCCTTTTTTGGTGGTTCCACCGGTGTCATCTACCGTCAGTTCTCAATAACCATTGTTTCAGCCATGGCGCTTTCCGTACTGGTGGCTCTGGTTCTTACACCGGCTTTGTGTGCGACGATCCTCAAACCAATACCCAAGGGCCACCATGAAACCAAGACCGGTTTTTTCGGTTGGTTCAACCGGATGTTTGAGCGTAGTGCCGACGGATATCGGAACAGGGTTGCCGACATACTCAAGCGTACCGGTCGATTCAGTCTGATCTATCTGCTGTTGATCGGTGTCATGGGCTTCTTGTTTTTCAAATTACCGACCTCATTTTTACCCCAGGAAGATCAGGGTGTTTTCCTTACCATGGTGCAACTGCCCACAGGTGCGACAATGAATCGCACCCAGACGATTTTAGATCAGGCCCGGGATTATTACATGACCGCAGAAGAGGAGAATGTGAACACCGTTTTTACGGTGGCGGGATTCAGCTTTGCCGGTACCGGCCAGAATATGGGGATGGTTTTTGTTCAATTAAAACACTGGAACCAGCGTAAGGATAAACAGCAGTCGGTTGACGCCATTATTCATAGGGCCATGGAGCATTTTTCCCAGGTTAAGGAAGCGTTGGTTTTCCCATTTAATCTGCCGGCGATTCCGGGACTCGGAAATTCAACGGGTTTTGATTTTTTTCTCCAGGACCGTTCCGGTCTGGGGCATGAACGGTTAATTGAGGCACGTAACCAGCTGCTTGCGCTGGCTGCCCAGAATCCCGACCTCACCAGAGTACGGCCTAATGGTTTGGAGGATCGGCCGCAGTTTAACGTTGATATTGACTTTGAAAAGGCAATGGCCCTGGGAGTCACGGTTAATGATATCAACACCACCTTGTCAACGGCCTGGGGCTCCAACTATGTGAATGATTTTGTTCATCATGGACGGGTTAAAAAAGTCTATGTCCAGGCTGATGCTCCTTATCGGATGCAACCGGAAGATCTGGCTCACTGGTATGTGCGCAACATGAGTGACGAGATGGTGCCGTTCACCAGTTTTATCAACAGTCACTGGAGCTTTGGCTCACCCCGGCTGGAGCGGTATAACGGCAACCCGGCCGTTGAAATCGTCGGTGAGGCAACCGTCGGCAGATCAAGCGGTGATGCCATGAAGATCATCGGCGATCTGGTAGCCCAACTGCCTGCCGGTATCGGCTATGAGTGGACCGGTACCTCTTTTCAGGAACAGCAGGCCGGTGCACAAGCGCCTGCTCTTTATGCTATCTCTGTCCTGGTCGTGTTTTTGTGCCTGGCAGCTCTTTATGAAAGCTGGTCGGTTCCGTTTTCAGTTATTCTGACCGTGCCGCTGGGTGTGTTGGGAGCCCTGGCTGCCGCCTACTCCCGCGGTATGGCCAATGATGTATTTTTTCAGGTCGGACTGCTGACCACCATCGGCCTTTCCGCAAAAAATGCCATCTTGATCGTTGAATTTGCCAAGCGTCGTTATGATAAGGGTCGGGATTTGATTGACTCGACGGTCAGGGCCTGTCGAATGCGACTGCGTCCGATCCTGATGACGTCTCTGGCCTTTATGCTGGGTGTTTTGCCGCTGGCCATCAGCACCGGTGCGGGTGCTCACAGTCGTCATGCCATCGGTACCGGTGTTCTTGGCGGCATGCTGTCCGCCACTGTGTTGGCAATTTTTTTTATTCCGGTCTTTTTCGTGGTGATCTTACGCATCTTTAAAACTAAACGAGCAACAGTATCTGAGGTTGAGTCGGCACAGGAGGGGATTTGATGAAGATTTTGTCGAGACTCACAGTCGTGCTGTTTGGGCTGTTCATTTCAGGCTGCTCCCTTGCGCCTGAGTATACCCGCCCGGAACTGCCGGTTGCAGATCAGCTGCCTGTGGACAAAGCCGGTAAACCTCCTGGTGATCTGCCGCAACAGTCCGGCCCTGAACTCGGCTGGCGAGGGTTCTTTACAGACCCGCAACTGCAGGCGTTGATCGAGCTGGCATTGGCAAACAACCGTGACCTTCGCGAATCCGCCCTTACGGTTGAAGCGTACCAGGCTCAGTATCGAATTCAGCGATCCGCACTTTTCCCCACCATCATGGCCGACGGCTCAGGCAGCAAGCAACGAACCATGACCGGCAGCGGCGACTATGGCACCAGTGAAATGTACTCCGCTTCAGTTGGAATTGCCGCCTATGAACTTGATCTCTTTGGTCGAGTGCGTCATCTTCGTGATCAGGCTCTGGAACAGTACCTGGCCATGGAGGAGAGTCATCGAAGTGTTCATATCAGTTTGGTGGCAGAGGTGGCCCGCGCCTATTTTACCTGGTTGGCTGACCGGGAACTGCTGCGCGTAACCGAAGATACTCTTCGGATTGAGGAGGAATCCTTTCAGTTGATTGAGCAGCGGGAACGGGAGGGTGTGGCTACGCAACTCGATCTTGCTCAGGCCAGGACCAGCCTGGAGACGGCCAGGGCAAACCTTGCATTATACGAGCGGTTGGTTGCTCAGGATGGCAATGATCTGTCCCTGCTGGCTGGGAGCACTGTGCCGGTGTCACTTCTGGAGAAGGCTGCGCCTTTGAACGAACAGCAACTGGCACTGCATCTGCCATCGCCACTGGCGTCAAGTGTGTTGTTGCAACGGCCGGATGTTATGAGCGCTGAGCACGAACTTAAGGGTGCACACGCAGATATCGGGGCCGCTCGTGCAGCCTTCTTTCCTGCGATCAGCTTAACCGCTGCCGGGGGATTTGCCAGTGATGATCTTTCCCGTCTTTTTGGTGGAAATTCCGGCATCTGGTCGTTCGCTCCCTCTATTTCCTTACCGATTTTTACGGCCGGTCGGTTGCAGGCACAACTTGATGTTGCGGAAATTCGTAAAGATATGTTGGTCGCCCGGTATGAAAAGGCTATTCAGACCGCTTTTCAGGAAACTGCCAACACCCTGGTTGCCAGGGCAACGTATGTGCGCCAGCTGGCGGCACAACGAGCAAATCTACAGGCAAACCAGGAGTATCATGAGCTGGCAAGAAACCGCTATCAGCATGGTCTGGACAGTTTTCTTACCCTGCTTGACGCCCAGCGTTCACTGTATACAGCCCGACAACGGTGTCTGACGGTCTATCTTGAGCAACTGCTGAACCAGGTCAGTTTATACAAGGCCCTTGGTGGCGGCTGGGAGGAACGATCCTAGGTGATCGCGAACGTCTGTGGACAGGATAAAGACAGCCATCTGTCTGTCCGCTGTTTGTAAAGACGGTATGAGGATCTGGTTGATATGGCAAGGAGATCAAAAGAAGAGGCTCTGGAGACACGCAGCAAAGTCCTTGATGCTGCACTTCGGGTCTTCAGCCTTAAAGGGGTGGCCCGCTCCTCTCTGGCCGATATTGCCAAAATGGCAGGTGTGTCAAGAGGTGCGATTTACTGGCATTTTGCCAACAAGGGAGAGTTGCTGACAGCACTCTGGGATCAGGTGGTGCAGCTCTATGCACCACTTGCCATGGCCAGTGAGAATCCAAACGAACCTGATCCGCTTGGCAAGATGAAAACACTCTATATTTCATTTTTGACCAACCTCGTTGATGATCCCCGGCAACAGCAGATGTTCCGTATTCTGTTTGATGCCAGTGACCGAAGTAAAGATACCGAGGCCTTTCGTCAACTTCACATCACCATCCGCCGGCAGCGATTGCAGAGTTTGCTGGTCGCTCTGCGTAATATCAAGGAAAAAGGACAACTACCTCCCACCAGTGATGAGCATTACGGAGCTGTCTGTATTCTTTGCTTTATTCACGGTCTTCTTGCCAACTGGATTATGACTCCGGATCTGTTTGATCTGAAGAAAGAGGCCCCAGCCCTGGTTGAAGGCATGATTCGCATGCTCAGCACAGACAAAGTTACTGTAGAAGATGATGCTCAGTCATCTGATTGAGTTTTTTTAAAGATCAGTTTTTGAAGTCTGTGCACACAGCTGTACTTACAGGCCGGGGATACCGATATGCTGAATACGCACGGCGTTGAGTCCTTCCTCATAGGCCAGCAGTTTCCCCTCCGTACGAAACAGTCGGAAGGCTAGGCTGTTACAGAGTGTGCGGATGGGGTAATCACGCGGCAGCTGCTGCAGATACGGTTGAATGGTGACAAAGTCAGTAGCACCGTACTGCTGCATTATAAAGCGAAGGCCGCCATTTCGGGGGCCTATATTGTAGGCGAGCAGACCAAGGAACAGATCCCCGTTCATCTGCCTGAGATAGTGTGCTAAAGTAGCTGCCGCAAGGTAACCGTTGTGGCGATGATCGCTTATCAGGGGCTTGTCGATACCCAGGGATCGGGCTGCCTCTTGCGCGGCGGCTTCAGGGATCCGGGTGATTTGAAAGAGTCCCTGGCCACCGTCTTTGCTCTCACGGGGCAGAAAGGACGACTCTGTGGCAGCCAATCCAAGAAGCAGATCCGGGTCAAGACGAAAGGCCTTGGCCGCAGCATTGATTTCCGCACTGTAGGGTTTGGCCCGTTCAATCAGTTGCAACAGCTGCTCCGGGTCTATACGACGGTACGCTGCATACACCTGGTGAGTGAGGGTTGCCCGGCCGGCCTCTGCCTTGCCGCCGATCAGGATCCGGAACTGGTTGAAGGCGAAAAAGAAATCACCCTTCAGCGTGAAACCCCCGCTTATCACAACAAGAACCAGGGCCACAATTGCTGGTGCATAGGTGTTTTTCCGGTGCAGCCAGGTGCGCAGTCGCATCCAGCCTGCTAACAGTGCAGCAAAGACAAGCATCATGACCAGCACACCCAGGGCAAAAGGCAACAGGTGGGCGAAAAATTCCGATCCGGAAAATCCGGCAGCCGTGTATCCCAGCAGGACGATGATACCGATGACTGCGGTGATGGTCAGACCTAATACTTCCACACCGATCCAGGCGATCAGCTGCCGGGTTGACAGTTTTGGTTTTCGGGGTCGTTTCGTTCGTTTGGTTTTCTTTGAGGAGGGGGGGGCGTTTTTTGCCCTGGATTTCCTTTTGACTGCCGGCTTTTTCTGTTCCTTTACCTCTTCTTTTTTTTCCTCTTTTTTTGTCTGGGGCCTGGTTTGTTGTACACTGGGTTTTGTCATGAATACATAGAGGTCGTACTTTTTGAACACATCCCTTTCGTTTAAAAGGGCTACTCCGGAATATTTTGTCATTTAAGGCGCAGACACTGGAAAGATTCAGTCCAAATCTCTGTCTGTTGCGCGTAGACACCTGTCTGTTTATAAGGCCAACCGTTTTTGCCGGTGTCCTCATCCTGTCATCAAAGAAGTTATCCCCGGCAAGTGTACCGGACAGTATCAAAATGTTTATAAAGAACAGAAAACTTTGATGAAAGTCAGTGTGAATATAGCGCAGATGAGCAGTATTTGAACCACTCTTTTTTATCAAAAGATCTCTGCTGACTGTGCAGGACACCTGTTTGCTATAATTTCGGACAAAGTTCACTTTTCGGGTGTAAAATCGATCAGTCGGTTGTATAGGTGATCGGGGTACAAAATGATCATGACAGTGAGCTGTTGCAGAATAAAGACCGGCTCTGGCAAAATTGTTTATTGCAGTAAATGAAGTACCCATTCATCACCTTCTCACCAATAACGAGCAGTTGGCACACCTCTGAAAGAGGTGGCCTGTATCAGAAGTCGTCTGATGTGGCAGGGGGTAAATACGATTAAAGGGAGTTTTTTTTCCCTTTCTGGTCTACCTGAAGCCGGATTGTTGGTGGAGATACTGTTTAAAAGTGTGTTGTCTCCTTGCGTAATCCCCGGGTGTCATTATTTTTGCTGGACAAGCTCAGGACCGGATGGTCTTTAGTATAGTTGAAAAAACATATCCAACTGTAAAGGATGAGATGGTGTTGCTGTAAAAAAATATCAGAAGGATACATTTCGGAAAGATATTTTTAAGAAAATCCGTGTCACCATAAAACATAACGGCAGATTGCTTTTGCTCATGCACAGATGAGCCGGGAGGGAGTAATGAAAACGATACACTTGACGGCAACCAGCGAGTTTAACACCGGCGCAATGAAAAGTTATTTTCTCGTCGATGACTCCCCGTTTTTCAAAATCATCAATTTTAATATTGATGCTGGAGTTACCTTTCCGGTGCACTCGCATGATTTAGATGGTGAATTGTCAATTCTGGTTTTAGAAGGTGAGGGGTATTTTCTGGGGGAAAAAGACAGGATACCGGCGAAGAAAGGAGACCTGCTTATCTCGGAGATTCGTGAACCCCACGGAGTTCTGGCAACGACACAGATGAGAATTCTGGTTACCATTGCACCACCGATTTGACGCCATCGTACCAGGGTTGTACCCACTGTGCGATCCAGTCTGGGCGATGCCGGAAAAGACAATAAAGACTTTGCTCTGATCAGCAGGTTGGTTTTTGCTGATGGCATCAGCTGAGGAATAAGTGAGACAGGTGGGTGACGTGTCTTGAAGTTGGATGGTAAACGATCTATAGTAATTGGCCGTACAGGTAAGTTTTTCTGTGAACAGGGCATTGTTGATGGTCACCTTGTCCGAGCAGAGGATAAAACAGAACGAAGAGGAGAACGTTATGGTAGAAATAGACAGAGAAGAGTGTCTGGGGTGTGAAGCGTGTGTTGAGGTCTGTCCCGAGGTGTTTGACTTCGATGCTTCAGAAGGTAAGGCCTTTGTCAAAGATGATGTAACTGGAGATGAGGCCTGTATTGATGAAGCCATTGCTTCCTGCCCGGCTTCCTGTATCACCAATGAGTAAAATATAATCAAGTGGTAACTCATCTGACAGTTTCCTTTAAAAAAAGGATCTGTCAGATGAGAATGCGCTTAAACCGATGAGCAGCTGACCGGCCAGACGTGAAATGTCTTCCCCGGTTTATGACCCACACCGCAGGCGCCCTTATCAAGATAAAGGACCCAGGCCCAATCGGTTTCAAAATAGCTGGTCGTTGATGACCAGTACCCTGTCTGTATTCCCGTGAAAGGATGGCCGGCCGGCAGGGCCGGTGCGTAGGTGTCGCAATCGACAAGCGAAGCCAGCTCATTGATTGTTGGTAAGCGCCAGCGTACTGTCTGTGTCCCTGTTTCCCGACTCCACTGCGTAATACTCGCAAACGCCAGCTGCCAATCAACAGCAGATCCTGTTATATCGGCGTGTTTCAGCCAGAAAAGATTGGTCAGTCGATCGTGAACCACTTTGCCGGTGACGGTGAAGCGCGGGGTCGGCCACACACTGCCAACCTGCACCTCTCCGTCCTGCCCGGTGCCGGCACATTCGATGGCTGATCCATCTTCAGCAAAACATCGATGCTGGCCTGTTGAGGGTAGTATCCCATTGCCTTGCCCCCGAACCGGCCAAAAGAGATAGGCCTGGTCTTTACGCCCGTAAAACATGCGTGCTCCTTCAAGATGCACAGCCCAGGCATAGGCCGGATGGATGACAGCCGTTGTTGATGACCAGTACCAGCCAAGAAAGAAATTCACAAAAGGGTGCTGATCCGGCAGGGCAGGTTTTTTTGTCTGGTAGCTGACCAGGCTGCGCAGTTCGTTGCGGTTTGGTAACCGCCAATCACTGTGTCCGCCATACTGCTGATGATTCAGTTCCCTGATATGGGAAAAAGCCTCCTCCCAGGTACAGGGGAATTCACCGGGATTGGCATCCAGCGACCAGTACAGGCCTGTGGCGTGGTCAAGAACAGTATCTTCTTGCACCTCAAAGCGGATCTTCGGCCAGGGAATACCCCGGAGACTCTCTGCATCGTGACCACTGGCCTGACAGTCAATCTCATTACCGTTCCGGTCGTAGCAACTGGTTTGTCCGGTGTGCAGGATGTGACGGATCGGGTTTTGAGACGATTTGTCAGGCATTGGTCAGGATCTTTCACTGGTTGTGTGGAGACGGGCCAGCAGGTACTCCTGCAGGGCAACTGCCTGATTGTAGCGAACGTCTCGGGCGGAGAAGAGCAGCGTCAGTCCCTGTTCCTGCGCCAGGGTAAGAAGAAAGCTGACGGTCTCCGGTTTACCTTGCAACTCTTCCCAGTAGCGATGTTTGAACTCATCCCATCGTTTTGGGTCGTGATCAAACCATTTTCGTAACGCACTGCTGGGCGCGGCATCCCGCAGCCAGTGTTCAGCCTGGAGTTTTTGTTTGGAGACACCTCGAGGCCAGACGCGATCAACCAGCACGCGCACTCCTTCACTGGTGTCAGTGGAATCATATACCCGCTTGATGGTGATGGATGGCATGCTGTTGACCTCGTCTGTTGGGAAAGATAACGGTCGGCTTTATTGAAACCCGTTTTCCCTGTGTTTTTGAGCAATGGTATCAGCCAACTGATCTAGGGCTGCAAAGGTACTCTGATCGGGCAGACCTTTGCAGAGTACTGGCTCCAGTACTTCGGCTTTGAGGTTGGTGATCATTCCGGCCAGGGTCTCTACTGTTTTACCGCCCCAGCCATAGGAGCCGATGATGGAAACAAATTGGGCTTTCGGCCGCAGGGCGTTAGCCAGAAAAGTGGCGTAGGCGGTCAGCGGATGGGGACCGGCGAGAACTGTCGGCGAGCCCACCACAATGGTGGCGGCATCGATAAGTGCCATGGCCAGTTTGCCGATATCAGTAACCGTGAGGTTAAACAGTTCTACCTGTACGCCCCGTTCGGTCAGAGCGGCGGTCAGATGATCAACCATGATCCGGGTGCTGCCGTGCATGGAGATAAAGGGCAACACCACCAGATTCCTGGGGGGATGCAGTACCCAGTCACGATAGGCCTCAACAATCCAGTCCGGTTGATTGTAAACCTGGCCATGACTCGGGGCAATTATATCCACTGGAAGGTCAGCGAGTTTTTCCAGATTTTTGGAGATGACAGCACGAAAGGGCAGCATGATCTCGCCAAAATAGCGCTTAGCTGCTTCGTAGACCCGTGCCTGATCCTGCACATACAGCTCACTGGCAGCAATATGGGAACCGAAAAAATCGCAGCTGAATAAAATGCGGTCTTCCTCCAGATAGGAGACCATGGTTTCCGGCCAGTGAACCCAGGGGGTGTGAATAAAACGCAGTGTTTTGTCACCAAGGGAGAGAGTTTCTCCATCCGCCACCGTCACCAGGACCTCTTCAGCAAGATGGAGATGGTCCATAAGGAGTGTTTTTCCCCTTGGGGTGGTGAGGACCTTGGCGTTCGGATACCGTTCGAGCAGCAGAGGAATGGTTCCGGAATGATCTTGCTCTGTATGATGAGAAATGATGAAGTCGACCTTGGCAGTGTCCTGCAGTTGACTGAACAGCGTATCGGTCATGGCCGGATCAACGGCATCAAGCAGGGCTGTCTTCTCGCTCCCCTCGATCAGGTAGGCGTTATAGGAGGTACCGTCCGGTAGCGGGACAAGGGAATCAAAAAGACGACGGTCCCAATCGATTGCGCCCAGCCAGTAGATGTTTTCTTTGATCTTTCTTTTGTTCATAAAGCACCTCTTGTTGTAGGAAGAATATAAAAAATGAGTGGATAGTTCACTTTGCATCGATTGCCCATCATTTTCTCGGAAACGTTCTGCATGGACCAACAGCAGTTTGTCGTAACGGATTGCTGGTCAGGTGAGTTGGCTCCGGCAGTCTGCCAGCTGTTTTTTCAACGTCTTTTCTTTGTTCCAGCGGGCGGTGACATCCCGCATAACAGAAGCACATCCGTCAATTTCGCCGTTTTCATCACGCAGCAGAACAATACTGAACTCCAAGGATATACGGGAACCGTCTTTGTGCATCCCCGGCGAGGTCAGCAGGTCAGTGGTGTATTTCGTCCGGCCGGTGGCCATGACCCGGTAGTAGCCGTCCCAATGGCGTGCCCGCAGATTTTCCGGAATAATGAGGTCAAGGGATTGGCCCACAGCCTCGGCAGCAGGGTAACCAAATATGCGTTCCGCCCCGGTGTTCCAATAGAGAATTGTACCTTTCCGATCGGTAACAAGCACTGCATCGGGAGAGGCCTCGATCAGTTGTTGGAGTTGTCTGTCCATATCGTTTCCTCGGGATGAGCTTGAAGATTAGAGATGTGCAGCCTTAGGGAAAAGGATATTGTTTTCAAGGTGCACGTGTTTGTGAAGATCTTCTTCAAACTCCATTAATTTCTGATAGGTTACCCGAAAGGTATTGCATGCGTCTTCAGGAATCGCAAAGTTTTTAGCAAGATGACGGATTGTATGGACAGCATCACCGATCTCTTCATGCTCTTGATAGAGATTTGTGAGAGAGGTGCGGATGATCTGCTGATCCGTTGTATCAGGTGCCAGACCGGCTGTCCGAGCAGCTTCAGCCCGTTTAACAGCCGGGAAAAAAACCTCTTCCTCTTCTTTGAGATGGATTGCCATGTCAGCGGCTACTTTTGCAAAAAGTGCCGCTATTTCAATTAATTCCTGGTGGTTTTTTCCATGGACCGCTGCGGTTTTTTGGGCATAGGCAACGATTTGATCATCATTTTCTTTCAGGTACACATGATGGGTGTTAACGATATAATCAGCCAGAAAGGAAAGTGACCATGCCCCGTAATTCGGGCTTCGCTCCCCGGATTTTTGTTGGACGGCTTGCAGCTCCTGAATAATCTGATCGATATCCAATCCCTTTTCAGCACAGATTGTGGCCAGCGGTATATTGCCGCCACAGCAAAAATCGATGTCATGGGCGGTGAAAACCTGGGCAGTCCTGTAATCGGCTGTAACGATTTCACCCACCGTTGCTTTTTCGAGAGTAGAAGGTTCCATAAGCAGTTCCTGATAGAGTGGTGAGACGACGATGTTTCCCCTGCCGGACGAGTTCAATCCGGCAAGGAGAAACACTGCCGGTTTTTGTCAAGGAGCAATCATACCCAGAATTCCGGATACCGGCGTGACTTGATCATATTGTTGAAGATCAGGGCCGTTACTAATATGATGCCTGCTCCAAGGGCTGTTGGCATCAGCACATAAAAGTAGCCTAACCGATGAATACTGTCGCCACCGATGACCGCAATAAGTGCGGTTGCTCCTCCTGGAGGATGCAGGGTCTTCGTAAGGTGCATCAGGGCAATTGAAGTTGAGACGGCAATGGCAGCAGCGAGCCAGAGAGAGGAGCCAAACCACTGGCATGCCGCCACCCCCACAAAGGCCGAGAGGATGTGACCGCCGACAAGGTTTCTGGGCTGTGCCAACGGGCTGCGAACAGCACCGTACACCAAAACAGCCGAAGCACCGAATGAACCGATAAGCAGCGTCAGGCTGTGCTGGTCGATAAAACGATAATGCAGAAACGCTATGGCCGCCATACCAAAAAAGCTGCCCAGCCAAGACCAACCCATTTCGGCAAAGCTCACCATGGGCGGGCTTTGTGTCCTGCCTTTCATCTTCTGCCAAAACGTCATGTCAGGCCTCCAAAGGGTGTACAGTATGACTGGACGAGATCGGTCCGTGTTACAAAACCAATCGGGCGGCCGTCAGTATCAACGATCGGGAGCCGATTGATCTCTTTTTCGACAAACAGGGCTGAAATAGCATTCACCGTGATATGCGGTGTTGCGGTGATCGGCGGAGCACTCATGATTTCTGCTACAACATGGTTTTTCAGAGTCATGGCCATGCATCCCCTGTTCATGAGACAGTGTGCCACGATATGCATAAAATTGGTGGGTTTGTCGACCCCCATTCTGGTAAGAAAATCTTTTTCTGACAGAACTCCGACAACGACGCCCTGTTCGTTGATGACAGGAGCACCTGTAAAGCATTTTTCAGCAAGAAACTTTGCCGCCTGCACAAGATCCATGTCCGAACGCAAACAGTGAACTGTCTTTGTCATGATATCCTGTGCTGTACGCGCCTCCATGATGCGTCGCAGGGCATGGATATAGGCGATACGGAACACCTCTTTGAAATCACCCGGCGTGATGTCGATATATCCCTCCATCTCCTTCATGGCGGCAATAACGTCGGCATCAGAGAGGTCAACGGTGGTACAACAGGCTATGTTTGAAGGTGTCATTACGTGCAGGTCCTGTGGTTGTGATTGTGGAAACCCGTTTGACAAAAAACAGAAAAACAAATCGTTGTCTAACCTGGTCTGTATCCGGATCTCACATATTTAAAGCGAGGTCAAGAAAGTTTTATCTTCTGCAATGGGGCGGAAACGTTTGCCGGAAAAAGATGTGCGTTTCCTGCCATAAAAAATGACCGATAGTTATCGGTCCCGCAGACGTTGATGATCAAGAACAAATATGGTTTTCCCTTCCACTCGAATCAACCCCTCTTCATACATTTTATTGAAGATGCGCGATAAGGTTTCCGATGTCGCTCCCAGGAGATTGGCAAGTTGACCTTTTGGAATATCAAGGGTCACCCATTCCTGATTGTTCTGCTCTTCCATAAGGAAAAAAAGGTACGAGGCCAGCCGGCCGGGTACTTCTTTTAACGAGAGGTTTTCGATCTGGGCGGCAAAGCGCCGCAGGCGAAGGGCAAGAACAGCGAGCATGTTAAAGGCGAGCGATGGAGTGGCGGTGATGAGGTTGATAAACTCGGTACGTGGGAAAAACAACAGGTCCGTTGAGGTGAGCGCCTCGGCATTGGCAGGGAATGGGGTACCGTGAAAGACCGGCACCTCACCGAATGGCTCACCAGGGCCGAAGATATGTAAAATCTGCTCCTTGCCGTCAAATGAGGTTTTAAAGATTTTTACCTTGCCACTGGCCACCATATAAAAGCCGAGCCCAGGGTCTCCTTCAAAGAAAATAGGCGCCCCCTTGACAACATGTCTCTTTATGGCAAGCTTCTCAATTTCTGCGAGCTGTTCCGGAGGTAGGCCGTCAAAGAGCAGACTGTGAGCAATGATCTTCCGGGTACTGTTCATTGTTTAAATTGAGCCTTTTTGACTTAGATCAAGGAAAGTTTTCAAATTATCGTTAAATTGACAGCATACTACCGAGGAACACGGTCAAAAACGACATAAATAATTACACAAGGGAGGTTCATCATGTTTTGCAATCAGTGTGAGCAGACCGCCAAGGGGTCTGGATGTACGGTGATTGGTGTTTGCGGGAAGAATGAAGAGGTTGCCGATCTTCAGGATCTTCTGATCTATGCGATGCAGGGTTTGGCTCTGTATGCCCAGGAGGGTCGGCGGCTTGGTATTGTTGACGGGGCCACGGATCATTTCACCTTTGAGGCGATCTTTTCGACTTTAACCAACGTTGATTTTGATCCTGATCGTTTTGTTCTTCTGATCAAGCGTGCGGTTGAGCTGCGTGAGGCCATGAAGGCCAAGGTGGCGGCTGCGGGCGGCAAGACCGATTTTACCGAAGCTCCGGCCTCTTTCATTCCCACAGGTGATGTTGCGGAGTTGACCGCTCAGGGTAAGGCCCTCAACCTGATCGAAAATCTCGATACCGACGACAATATCCGTTCCCTTAAACAGACACTGCTCTATGGTCTTAAGGGGATTGCCGCCTATGCTGATCATGCAGCTATACTCGGCAAGACCGATCCTGCTGTTGCCGCCTTCTGCTATGAGGCCCTGAGTATGCTGCTTGTTGGCGGTCTGAGCGTTGAGGCGTGCGTTCCCATGGTCATGAAGGCCGGTGAGATCAACCTCAAGGCCATGGAGTTACTGGATGCGGGCAATACCGGTGCCTATGGTCATCCGGTTCCCACTTCGGTGCCGTTGGGTCATCGCAAGAACAAATGTATTCTTATCACCGGTCATGATCTGCATGATCTTGAGCTGCTTTTGAAGCAGACCGAGGGCAAGGGGATCGACATCTATACCCATGGGGAGATGCTGCCCTGCCACGGGTATCCGGAGCTGAAGAAGTATCCGCACTTCTATGGTCATTTCGGGACGGCCTGGCAGAATCAGCAAAAAGAGTTTCCGACCTTTCCCGGACCGATCCTGTTCACCACCAACTGTATCCAGAAACCGCGTGACGACTACAAAGATCGTGTATTCACCAACGGACTGGTGGGTTGGCCGGGAGTCAAGCACATCATCAACAAGGATTATTCAGCCGTGGTGGAGATGGCCCTGGCCATGCCCGGTTTTACCGATGACGTTGATAACGGTTCTGTGATGGTTGGTTTTGCCCGCAATGCTGTTTTGGGTGTGGCCGACAAGGTGATCGAGGCAGTGAAATCAAAGGTCATCCGTCATTTTTTCCTGGTTGGCGGTTGTGACGGTGCCAAGCCCGGGCGTGACTACTTCACCCGTTTTGTTGAGCAGGTTCCCAGTGACTGCGTTGTACTGACACTGGCCTGCGGCAAGTTTCGTTTTTTTGACAAGCAGCTTGGTGATATCGGCGGTATTCCGCGTCTGCTTGATGTTGGTCAGTGTAACGATGCCTACTCTGCGATCCAGATCGCGGTGGCCCTGGCCCAGGCGTTTGACTGTGAGGTCAACGACCTGCCTCTGTCCATGATCATCTCCTGGTATGAGCAGAAGGCGGTGGCTGTTCTGCTGACGCTGCTGTATCTGGGTATCAAGGACATCCGTCTTGGACCGTCGCTGCCGGCCTTTGTCAGCCCGGCGGTGCTTGAGTTTCTGGTCAACACCTTTGATATCAAACCGATCGACACACCGGAAAACGACCTCAAAACCATTCTGGGATAAACGCGTTTCAGACAAACAGTGTTGCACCTCCCGGTTGCCTGGCTCTGTGTAACCGGGAGGTTTTTTAAATGAACCATGGAAGACAACCACAAGACATATCTCGTGCTCCCCCAATTTGATGCTGGTTTGCTGAGTCCTGAAGACCTGGAACATCTGGCCGCCCTGGCGCGGAAGTACAGAGTGCCGAAAACAAAGATCACGGGTGCGCAACGCGTGGCCTTTTTAGGGATGGAACCGGAAGCCCTGGAGGCCCTGCGCAAGGAACTGCGTCTTCCTGATACATTGCCGCACAAACGCGGACAGTTGCATTATGTGCAGGCCTGCCCCGGCAGCACCTGGTGCCGTTACGGGCATCGGGACGCTTTGGGGTTAAGTGAGCGCATCAAAACAATCGACCTGGCAGGCCCTTTACCGGCTAAAGTCAAGGTCGGCATATCCGGTTGTCGCTTTAACTGCTGCGAATCGTGGATGCGTGATGTCGGGCTCACCGGAGAAAGTAGAGGGTGGCGATTGATTTTTGGCGGGAACGCCGCCGGCCGGCCACGTATCGGAGATGTGGTTGCACAGGAATTGACTGATGATGAGGCAGTGACTTTGGTAACCAGGACACTCAACTACTATATTCGCGAGGCCAGGTTCAAGACCAGGTCCGCCCGGTTTGTGGAACGGTTGGGCATTGAGACGTTGAAAAAGGCGGTTCTCGGTTGATGGACAACTATACGGTTAAAAGTAGATAGTATGAAAGTATTGCGAAAAATTATAAAGATAGATGAAGAATTGTGCGATGGATGCGGGCTCTGTGTTCCGGATTGCGCTGAAGGCTCCTTACAGATCATCAACGGCAAGGCCCGTTTAGTGGCGGATAACCTCTGTGATGGTCTGGGCGCCTGCCTGGGATCGTGTCCGACCGGGGCTTTGCAGATTATAGAGCGGGAAGCCGATGCGTTTGATGAAGAGGCCGTGGAGCACTATCTCGCAGCGCAGCAGGAACAAAAGATCGATTCTGTACCCCCGCAAGGTTCGGGCTGCCCATCAGCGCAGTTACAGACGTTTGCACCGCTGACACCCTGCCAGGCCGCCAACGCACCCAGTCTGCAAACCGGTTCTGCGCTGTCACACTGGCCGGTCCAGATCCGGCTTATCCCACCAACAGCGCCGTTTCTGGACAACTGTGATCTCCTGGTCGCTGCAGACTGTACAACCGTTGCTTATGCCGACTTGCAGAAAGATTTCATCACCGGTCGGGTGGTGATGATGGGGTGCCCGAAGTTTGATGATCAAGAGCTCTATGTTCAGCGGTTCATTGAGATTTTTCGCACACGAAAACTCAATTCGTTGACCATTTTGATCATGGAAGTGCCTTGCTGTCATTCCATGCTGCAGATCATCAGAACAGCCCTGGCCGCAGTTAAACCCGATTTTCCGATACGTCAGGTGATTGTTTCCACACGCGGCGAGATCAAGGGGGAATCGACCTGGTAACTCTTTCGGACAGAAACGGGCCTGCTGATCTGCTCGGAACTGTTTGGTTTCTCACCTTTTGGATAGAGCCTTGAGGTAGAATCTGAGCAGCTGCATGTCTTTGAAACCGGGGTGTTGCCAAACCCCGGTCGTGCTGTATGCATGCGGCTGGAAGTCTGGGTGGATCCCTTTCGCACACTTTGTTTTTGTATCTTTTTAAGGTGACAGTGTCATGAAGAGCAATCTCACGCTGATCGGGATGCCGGGGGCCGGAAAGAGTACGGTCGGCATTATCCTTGCCAAGAACTTGTCACTGGGATTTATTGACACCGACGTACTCATCCAGATCAATCGGCAGAAGTCTTTGCAACAGATCCTTGACGACAACGGTCATCTTGTGCTGCGAGCCATTGAAGAGGAGGAGATTCTCAAGCTCAATGTCAGCAACCATGTGATCGCCACCGGTGGCAGTGCCGCCTACAGTGAAAAGGCCATGGCTCATCTCAAGGCGATGTCGACCGTCATCTTTCTTGATGTCTCGTTCCAGGAAATCAAACGTCGTATCCGTAACTTTGACTCACGTGGCATTGCCAAGGCTGGAAATCAGACATTCCAGGAACTCTACGATGAGCGCCAGATACTGTACCGGAAGCATGCGGAGCTGATCGTAGACTGTGACGGTATGGACCAGGAAGAGGTTGCCGGGTACATCGCCCGGGCGATTGGCCGTTAAGGGCTATAGCGTTAAGGCATTGGCAGCATCGTTCACCTGAAATCATCTGGTTCAGGCCCACCCGGGTGTAGTGTGTACTTTCACCGTCTGGTTCTTCTTCTGATCCGGCTGATCACTTCTTCTTAAAAGCATCGCTCATCCCGAATTCAATCGGCACCCAGGCATAGCTCTCCACACCATCGGCACGGACACGGCCGATGCCGGGGAAGGGGAGGTGCATGCCTGCCACCAGAATCTGAGTGGTCGATGTATCGCGCAGCAGTGCTTTGCGGGTGGCTTTGGCCTGTTTGGAATCGACATCAAAGTCAATGGAGACATCAGGCCGGCTGAACTGAACTGCGTGCGAATGTACAATATCTCCCCAGATCAGGAGTTGCCGGCCATCAGACTCTACCTTGAAGGCGGTATGGCCCGGTGTATGGCCTTCAGTCTTGACTGCCAGTATTCCCGGAACTATCGGGCCATAGTCAAACGTTTTCCACCGGTCTGAGCGCAGATAAGGTGCTGCAGTCTCCTGTGCAATTTTGAAAAAGGCTCGTGCTTTTTCGGGTGCTGCTGCTGCCTGCTGTCCGGACAACCAGTAGTCATGTTCAGCCTGTGCAACCCGGATCGTTGCTTGGGGAAAGAGCGGCGTGCCGGCTGTATCGGTCAGCCCGCCCACATGATCGCCGTGCAGATGGGTGAGAAGCACTGTGTCCACCTGGGCAGTGTCATACCCGGCGGCCTGCAGGTTGGTGATCGTCCTGCCAAGGCCAGGGCCAAAGAGTTGTCCTCCACCGGTGTCCACCAGAATGAGGTGCGTGCCGGTATTGATCAGATAGGCGTTGACAGCGGTTTGCATCTTGGGATTGCCGACAAACATCCGGGCCAGGAGCTGGTCGATCTCTTCCGGTTTGGCGTGGTGGAGCAGGCCCTTATCCAGTTCAGTTGCGCCATCATACAGGGCAGTGACCTCAAACTGACCGAGCTGCATCCGGTAATACCCGGGAACCTGTGTCAGAATTTGAGGCGCCTGTGCCTGGCAGACAGACAGAAAGCAGAAGATAAAGAGTGGTATCAGTACAAGATGATGGAGGCGGGACAGCATGGCAAAGCTCCTTGGTGTATGACGGTTTGCAGAGGACCTGGAGTTGACTGAACCTGACTGTTCCTGATACGTTGGTTAAGGTCAGCGGACAATAAATCCAAGCGCTTTTAAATCCTTGGCCCAGGGTGCCCATGGCCCGGTCATGAAGGATGCGGTCATCTCTGTAGAATTAAAGAGAACAGTGGCATCCTGGTCAAGATGGCATTTGCGATCATAGTTGGTATGGCTGATGCGCAACTGCCAGATATTATCAGTGCTCGGGAGCACCTCTTCAACGTAGACAGGGTGGCCGGTGGGCATGCCGCGGCGGGCGTTTCTGTCCAGCACCAGGACCGATCCGGCAACCGGCTCGAAAGTGGTGGCGCTGTTGTTTTTTGCGCAGGCAAACCACTGCACCGGGCTTGTATCCCCGAGCTTACACGTGTCAATACCGGTGCGACAGCGGGCATAGATCAAACTCTGTGGTTGGCAGCGACTGGTGGTTGTAACCATCCTGGTCACGGTCGTCATGGGCTTGGCAGTCGTGGCTGTTGCATCTTTTTTGGCGAGATGAGCAGCTGTGGCCGCTTTTTTTGCCGGAATGTGTTTTTTGATCATCCTGGTGGACGTTTTCCCCGGCTGTAAACGGTAACAGGAGGCCCGGTTGCGTTCACTTACAAGGACAGACTGTTTGGCTGCACTGATGGTGGTCTTTGGTTTGCCTGTAATCTTTGGTGCAGGGGTCCGGGGATGACTTTTGGCGGGGGGATCCGTCTGTACGGCCGCCGGTGGAGCCGTCTGCCGGGGTAACGGTTTGGAAGTGCTGCAACCGGAGAGACCAAGAGCAGCAATGATCAGCACTGTAGGGATAAGATGTAAGAGAGGCCGTACCATAACTGTACTCATCAAGAAGATTAGGCGGTGGAGCAGAGGCGACCATCGGCCAGGGTCAGACAGTGATCCATAGCCCCGGCCAGGCTCATGTTATGGGTGACCATGACCACTGCCAGGTGAAGATGATCACTCAGCTCCTGTAATAATTCAAAAACCCGCTGGCCGCTGGCGGCATCCAGGTTGCCGGTCGGTTCATCGGCAAGGAGCAGGGCCGGGCTCATAATGAGGGCGCGTGCCAGGGCAACACGCTGCTGTTCACCTCCGGACAGTTCGCCGCTGCGGTGTTCCAATCGCTTGGCCAGGCCGACCCGTTCAAGCAGTCCGACAGCCGCTTTTCGCAGCTCAGCGTGGGAGCGGCCATGAATGAGGCCGGGCATCATCACGTTCTCCAGGGCTGAAAATTCAGGAAGAAGGTGATGGAACTGGAAGATAAAGCCAAGGTGGCGGTTGCGGTGTTCAGCCAGATCAGACTCGTTTTTACCGCTCAATTCAACACCTTGAAACAGGAGTGTTCCGGAGTCCGCCGTGTCCAGGGTACCAAGGATCTGGAGCAGAGTGGTTTTCCCCGATCCGGAAGCGCCGACAATGGCGGTCATCTCACCGGGCTGCACGGTCAGGTTGACCTTGTTGAGTACAGTGATGGTGTCACGACCGCTCGGATAGGTTTTGCGCAGGTCCACAGCTTGGAGAAGCGGAGTGTCATTCATAACTGAGGGCCTCGGCAGGACGGATCCGCGATGCTTTCCACGATGGATAGAGTGTGGCGACCAGGGTGATGAGCAGAGCGGAGAGGGCGATAACCGTGACATCGAACGGTACCACTTTGATGGGCATGGTGGACATGGGATAGACGTTGCTCGGCAGTTCAATGATCTTGTACCGTTTGAGTAACGCACAGAGGCCAAGACCACTGAGCATACCCAGAAATGTGCCGACAAGCCCGATGAGCATGCCCTGGTAGAAAAAGATACGCATGATGGCCCTGGTGGTGGCACCCATGGATTTAAGGATGGCGATATCCCGATTTTTTTCCATGACCATCATGATCAGGGCACTGATGATGTTGAGGGCAGCGACCAGGATAATCAAGTCCAGGGCAATAAAGATACCGAGTTTTTCCAGCTTAAGCGCTGCAAACAGGTTCTGGTTCAGTTGCATCCAGTCACGGACCGAATACTCGTGACCAAGCACCTGCTGGATGGCTGCGGCCGTCCGGTGCGCAGCATCGATGTCGTGTACCCGGATCTCAATACCGTGTACGCCCTGGCGCAGATCAGTGAGGCTGCGAGCGGTCTCCAGATTGACATATCCCATGGTGGAGTCGTACTCGAACATACCTGTTTCAAACAGGCCGGCCACCATGCAGGTGCGGATCTTGGGGAGCACACCCATGGGCGAAAGGGGGCCGTTGGGTGAGATCAGACGAACCTTGTCACCGAGTCCGACCCGGAGTTGCCGTGCCATGTCGATACCCATGACAATGGAGGGGATCTCGGTGGGCTTGTCAAGATCAGCCAATCTTCCGGCCACCATTTTTTTGTCGATACCGAGCACCTGCACGGCGCTGCCGGCATCAATGCCCCGCAGGACCAGGCCGGTGGACTGGGTCGCTGAGCTGATCAGGGCCTGCCCGTAGATGTAGGGAGTGGTTGCCTGGACGCCCTGGACTGTTTTTATGGATGCGGCGACCTCATCAGGTTTGGTGATGGTCGAGCCGAATCGCTGCACCAGGACGTGGGCATTCACGCCGATGATTTGATCGCGCAGACCTTCAGTGAACCCGGTAAATACCGACAGGACAACGATGAGGGCCATGACACCGACAGCCACTCCGAGAATGGAAATCAAAGTGATCAGGGAGATGAATTTCTGCTTTCGTTTAGCCCGCAGGTACCGCAGGCTGACAAACCATTCAAAGGAGGCCATGGGGTTGGTCATTCACCGGTTTCCGGCTTCATCTGCGGAAAAAGGATAACATCACGAATGGAAGGTGCATCGGTCAACAGCATGACCAGTCGATCAATACCAATCCCTTCACCCGCCGCCGGCGGCATCCCGTACTCCAAAGCCCGGACATAATCGCGGTCCAGGACCGGATGGATTTCCTCATCATCGCCACGGCCGTCGATCTGCTTTTGAAAGCGCTGCAGCTGATCGACGGGGTCATTAAGTTCGGAAAAGGCATTGGCAATTTCCCGGCCGGTGATAAACAGTTCAAACCGGTCCGTAACCGTCGGGTCGTCATCGTTACGCCTGGCCAGTGGTGAAACTTCAGTCGGATAGGAGGTGATAAAGGTCGGATTGATCAGCTGTTCTTCAACCAGGAGTTCAAACAGTTCGGTTTTTGCTTTACCCGGACCAGCGCCGGGAGGCAGCTCAATACCTTTTTTTGTGGCGAGCGCTCTGACTGCCGTATCATCCTTGAGCACGGCGGGATCAATACCGGCGATTTTTTCCAGGGCCTCTTCCATGGTTAAACGTTGCCAGGGGGGCGCGAGGTTAACCGGTATTCCCTGGTAGGTGATGTCCAATGTACCGGTGATCTCATGGGCCAGCCAGGAGATCATTTCCTCTGTCAGATCCATGAGATCATGGTAGCTTGAGTAGGCCTGATAGAACTCCAGCATGGTGAACTCCGGGTTGTGCCGGGTGGACAATCCTTCGTTCCGGAAGTTACGGTTGATTTCGAACACTTTTTCAAACCCGCCCACCAGGAGTCGTTTCAGATAGAGTTCCGGGGCAATACGTAAGTAGAGATCGGTATCCAGGGCATTGTGATGGGTGCGGAAAGGTTTGGCCGTGGCGCCGCCGGGCACCGGCTGCATCATAGGCGTCTCAACCTCCATAAAGCCACGGTTGCTCAGAAACTCACGGATGAGACGGATGATTTCAACCCGTTTTTTAAAAATATCACGACTCTCCGGGTTGACAATCAGATCGAGGTACCGTTGCCGGTAGCGGGTTTCAATGTCAGTCAAGCCATGGAATTTCTCCGGTAATGGGCGCAGCGATTTGGTGATCAGCTGCATTGTCAGGGCTTCCAGCGAAAGCTCACCGGTTTTGGTTTTGAATAACTCGCCTTCAACACCAACGATGTCACCGATATCCCATTTTTTAAAGAGGTTGAACTGTTCTTCACCAAGCAGGTCCCTGCGCGCATAGACCTGAATGCGCCCTGAGGCGTCCTGCAGGTGAAAGAAGGCGGCCTTGCCGAACTTGCGCATCGACATGATCCGGCCGGCCACCCGGTGAGGTGTTTCAGATTCAGCACGGCACTCCGCAGCCAGGCAAACTCCCAGGGGAAGGATGCCGGCAACAGGGGTCGGGTTTTTAAAGGTATTGTTAAAAAGTTTAACCCCGGACTGCGCCAGGGTTTCGGCTTTTTCGCGTCGTTGCTTGAGGAGGTTGCTTGTTGTTTCCATCAGGGTGTCGGCAAGAATGATAGGGAAGCTTCTCTGGATTGCACAGTGCAGCGCAGATTTAAATGAAGACTATACATTGACAGGATGATTAATGAATAAACAAAATTAGATAGTATGTACCGCAACCGATGTCAATTCCTTTCAAGTAGCCCTATGGATTCGATGTGATGTGTCTGCGGAAACATGTCGACCGGCATGAGGCGGGTCAGCCGATACCCGTCAGCGGTGATCCGGGCAAGATCGCGTGCCAGGGTGGCCGGATCACAGGAGATAGTGATGATGTGTTTTGGCGCAAGCCCGGCTGCCAGCAGGGATGCAGCCCTGCCCAGACCCCGGCGGGGCGGGTCGCAGAGAATACAGTCAAAAAATTCTTTTTGCTGCACAAGTGTTTGCAGGTAGCGTTCCACATCGGCGGCAACAAACCTGGTTGTGGTTAATCCGCAGTTTCTGCTGTTTTCCTCAGCATAATGAACACTTCGACGATTATGTTCGACTCCGACCACCCTGGCGCCCTGGAGAGCTATCGGAACGGTAAAGTTGCCGATGCCGCAAAACAGATCCAGAACAGTTGATGCAGAGGGGTATTGCGGTAAAAGATCAACAGCAAGCTGCACCAGCTGAGCATTCTGGGCACAGTTTGTCTGGAAGAAACAGCGGTGATCCCAGGCCAGACGATAGTCGCGTCCATGCTGGGAGAAGCGTTGTGATAACGGGATGGAGGGAGAAGTCTTGTGCTGGTGGTGGATAAGGCTTACATCGGCAAGGGCAGCCATCTGATCCTGAAGACGATGGTCCATGGAGATGCCGTGATGCGGGTGGAGGATCAGCATGACCTGATCATTTTCCGGACTCTGGATGATCTCAACGGCCTTGACCTGTCCGCTCAATCGTTTGGGCCAGTCACTGGCAGCGATCTTGGCGAGCACCCGGTTGATCGGTTCTGTGGCCAGCAGACAGCGCTGGATCGGTACCACGGTGTTCGTGGCAACCTGATGAAATCCCAGATTGCCTGACTGGTCAAGGTGCAGGCGCAGGCGAAAACGATACCCCAGTGATTCGGGGGAGGCCAGTGTGGGGGAGGATTCGCTGGGAAGCGGCAGACGGGCCCGTTCAAGTGATTCATTAAGAATGGCATGCTTGATCGCCAGCTGGGCAGGGTAGGCAGCGTGCTGGAAGTTGCAGCCGCCGCAACGTCCATAGTAGGGACAGGGCGGTTGTCTTCGATCAGGTGATGTCTCGTTGATCTGGACAATTTCCGCCTCAACATACCCCCGGCGTAGCTGGGTGACGCGGACACGGAGGGATTCACCCGGCAGAGCGCCTGCCACAAGCACGACCTGACCGTTGGCCAGTCTGCCGAGCCCCTTGCCGCCGGCAACAATCTTTTCAATGATGACCGTTTGTTCCATTTGCGCATAATAGCCATTTGTTGCTAGTATGCTCAAGAAATGATTGCATGATTTATTTTTTTGATAATGAAATCGAGGTGTGGGTGTGCAGGGCAAAGCCAGGGTGTTGATCGTTGACGATGAACGGGTACACCGATTCATGTTAAGTTCACTGTTTGAGGAGTGGGGATGGGAAGCTCAGGAGGCGGATGACGGATCCACCGCTGTTCTGGCTGTTGAACAGGGGCCTTTTGATGCAATTCTCATGGATGTGCGTATGACGGTCATGGACGGTATGGAGGCCCTGAAACGCATCCATGCGATTAATCCGGCTATTCCGGTTGTTATTATGACAGCCTACTCGTCGGTGGACTCTGCCGTGGCTGCCATCAAGCAGGGCGCACATGATTATCTGACCAAGCCGCTTGACTTTGACCGGCTCCGCACAACCCTGGAAGTGGCCATGGGCCATCGTCAACAGGACAGTGAGACAGTGGATTTTGGCCAGCCTTTTGGTAATGACGGCAGAATTATCGGGAAGTCAGCCCCCATGCAGGCCCTCTGGGAAATGATTGTGCATGTTGCCCCCACAGAGGCCACTGTCCTGATCAACGGTGAATCAGGGACAGGTAAGGAGCTGGTAGCAGCGGCTTTGCATCATCAGAGTCAGCGAAACAAGGGGCCTTTTATCAAGGTGAACTGTGCGGCCCTGGCTGAGACACTTTTGGAATCTGAACTTTTCGGCCATGAACGAGGGGCTTTTACCGGTGCTGATCGAAGGCGTGAGGGCCGGTTTGTTCAGGCTCATGGCGGTACTCTTTTTCTCGACGAGATTGGCGAAACGTCACCGGCCATGCAGGCAAAGCTGCTCAGGGTTCTTCAGGAACACGAGTTGCAACGGGTCGGCGGGCAGGAGACCATTCAGGTTGATGTGAGAATTCTTGCGGCAACCAATCGCGATCTGGAAGAAGAGGTGGCAGCAGGTCGTTTCCGTGAAGATCTGTACTATCGCCTCAACGTTGTCGAGCTGGAGGTACCGCCGCTCCGTGAACGGCAGGGCGACATTCCCCTGTTGGCAAACTATTTTCTTTGTAAATTCTCGGAAAAAAATGGGCGGACAGTCAGTGGCATCACACCGGACTGCATGGACGTCTTCAATCGGTATCCCTGGCCCGGGAATGTGCGTGAGCTGGAACATTCAATCGAGCGTGGCGTGATTCTGATGCGTGGTGACTATCTGGACCTGGATGCACTGCCCGCAGCAATCCAGCGATGGGCTGGTCTCAATGCACCAAAAGAGACCGAGGAGCCGTCCACTTTAAAAGAAGCAGAGAAGATGCTCATCCTTAAAACACTTGAAGAGACCGGCGGTAATCGGAGCGAAGCTGCCCGGCGTCTGCAAATTACCCGGAAGACCCTCTTGAACAAGATTAAAAGTTATAATATAAGTTGATGTGAAAAATTCCTACCTGCACCAGCTTCACAGGTCATGATCAACAGTTTTTTTCAGGAGCGTCTTGTGCGCTGTCACTCTTCTCATCATCGTTTTTTATGATACGATCATCAGCCCTGTTGCAGGCCGCGTATACTGTCTGTCGCTATTTGATTTCCGAACGGGACCTGCCAACGCTGCTGCAGGGCATCTGTGATCGTCTCGTCGGACCGGCAACCTATCAGACGACCCTGCTGGTTTTGCTCGATCAGACCGCCGGCGGCATGATCTCTGCAGAAACCGGGTTTGATAAGGACCAGGTGGCTGTGATCATGGCGCGGTTGCGTGACGGGCAACTGCCTGCCTGTGGTGTTCGGGCGCTGGCATCGGAAGTATATGAAGCGATACCCTGCGAAGATGCCGGCTGCTGGTTCTGCACGCCTGCCGAGAGGCAGGAACCGGCTCGGTCTTTGTGTGTAGCGCTGCCTTGCAGCTCCACCCTTTCCGGATTCATGATTGTCCAGTTGCCGTCCGAAAGAGAGATCGTGGCGGACGAGGATGATATCTTAACGGATCTGGCTGAGACAATCTCCCAGGCCCTGCGCCAGCTGTTTGTTTTTGAAGAGGTCACCTTCAATGCCCAGGAGCTGCGTTTAGCTGAAGAACGGTATGAACTGGCGCTGCATGCCTCTCAGGCCGGTCTATGGGACTGGAATATCAAGACCGGTGAGATGTACACCAGTCCGGACCAGTGGGAATTGCTGGACTATAGAGACAACGATGCATCAGCTGACTCGTCTCGTCGAACGATCCATCCGGATGACCGTGAACAGGTACTCAAGGTGCTGAACGAACATCTGAGCGGTACCACTGAAGAGTATCGGATCGAGTATCGGGTGCAGGGGGAAGACGGTGAGCTGGCCTGGTTTCTGGATCGTGGCCAGGTGGTGGAACGTGATGCCAATAATATGCCGGTACGGATGACCGGGACACACCAGAATATCACCCTGCAGAAACGACAGGATCAGGCCTTGCAGGCTGTGCAGCAACAGCTGCACGACGCCCTTGATGTTGAACGGAACTTTCTGCAGACTGTTATAGACAGTGCCGGTGATCCGGTTATGGTGATTGATCTTGATTTCACACTGCTGCTGATCAATCAGGCGGCTGCACACCTGGTGCGGCATGCCGGTGCAACGGGTGAACTGGCCGGGCAGAAGTGTCACCATCTGTTCTGCAATGCCGCTGTCCCCTGTCATGACGAACGTTTTCCCTGTCCGGTTCTTGAGGTTCGGAATCGGCAACGTTCGGTCAAGCTGACGCATAATCCTTATCATGGCAACAACGTCAACAACACCTTTGAGCTGGAAATTTCACCCCTGCGGAACAGTCAGGGAGCAATTTACGGTATCATTGAGGTTGCCCGGGATGTAACCGATTACCTGCGCATCGAGAAAGAGTTGCGTGACAGTCAGTCCCATCTTTATCGTCTTGCGCACCACGACACCTTAACCGGTCTCCCCAACCGGTTGTTGTTTCGTGATCGTCTTGCCAAGGGCATCAGTATAGCCGAACGGAACCGAACCGGGGTGGCAGTGCTTTTTCTTGACCTTGATCATTTCAAGCAGATTAATGACACCTTGGGGCATGATGTCGGCGATGAACTGCTGGTCACCGTTGCCAGACGACTGCAGCGGCAATGCCGTCAGTCCGACACTGTGGCCCGGTTGGGCGGGGATGAATTTGTCTTTGTACTGGAGGCGGTGAGCAATCGACATGATGCAGCGATGATCGCTGAGAAGATCCTGACCGCTGTGAACACACCGGTACACGTCAAAGGCCATGAGCTGCATGTGACCACAAGCATAGGTGTTGCCCTGTTTCCGCACGATTCTTCCAGTTTGGATGGTGTGGTCAAATGTGCGGATATTGCACTGTATGCAGCCAAGGAGGTGGGGCGCAGTAACTTTCAGCTCTATCGCCCTGATATCGTTGCTAGCGGTCAACGGCCACAGATGGGGGTGCAGCAATTTCAGGAGGCCTTGACATCCCCCGGCTTCTGTCTGCAGTATCTCCCGCAAATGGATGTACAGAGCGGAACGCTGGTCGGCGTGAAAGCGGTGTTGCAGTGGGAACACCCCGACATGGGATTGTTGCTGCCGAATGCTTTTCTGGCGGCTGCAGATGAGTGTGATATGCTTGCCGCTGTCAGCCGCTGGCAGTTGGAACGCGTGTGTCAGGCGCCTGGTGATCAGGCGTCGATGTCTGAGTGATATCTGCAATGCTCCACCCGGGGGGGCACAATCTCTGTTAGCGGTTATTATTGCTTTAGGACGGGTTTTAAAGGTGCCGGTACTTGCCGATGGGGTCGAGCGGAAAGAACAGCTTGATATGCTTCGCACCCATGGTTGCGATTTGGGACAGGGACCGTATTGGGGCGTGGCATGTCCTGAAAAACAACTGCTGACCTTGTGCCGTGATCGTGCATAGAGGTCGTTGACGATGCTTCCCCGCTGTGGTAAGACCGCGATTTGTTTTTTTAAAATTATCACTGCGTATGCGGTGTTTCGGGCATACCAACTAAAATCTTCTGTTTGTTGAAGAGTACAGTCTGACTGAAAAAAATGCGTACAGATATTTTACATATAGGTGCCGGCGAACTGAACTATGAGATTCGTAATATTGTCGGCGTCGGTGAAAAACTTCAGAAAATGGGTGTCCAGATTAACTGGGAGAACATCGGAGATCCGATCACCAAGGGTGAAAAGATTCCGGAATGGATGAAAGATATCGTGGCTGAGGCGGTGCGCGAGGATGCAACCTATGCCTACAGCCCGACAAGAGGATTGCTGGCGACACGAGAGTTTGTGGCATCCTGTACAAACAGTCTCGGCGGTGTGCAGATTGATGCCGATGATGTCATCTTTTTTAATGGTTTAGGTGACGCCATTTCCAAAGTGTATGGACTCCTCAGGCCACCTGCACGGGTTCTGGTACCGACCCCGAGTTATACGACCCACAGTTCGGCTGAAGCCGCCCATGCAAGTGATCGACCGGTTACCTACATTCTCGATCCCAACCATCTCTGGTATCCGGATCTTGAGGACATTGAAAACCATGTTAAATATAACCCGGCTGTGGCCGGTATCCTGGTGATCAATCCCGATAACCCGACCGGTGCCGTGTATCCGGCGGATGTGATGCGGGCGATTGTCGAGATCTGTGAAAAGAACGACCTGTTCATCATCTGTGATGAGATCTATCAGAATATGACGTACAACGGGACAGGCTCCGCTCCTCTGTGCACCGTGATCGGCAACAAGGTGCCGGCAATCTGTATGCGCGGTATTTCGAAGGAGATGCCCTGGCCGGGGAGTCGTTGCGGGTGGATAGAGGTCTACAACCGCCGCCGGGATCCGATGTTCGCCACCTACGTGCAGTCGATCCTTGACGCCAAGATGCTGGAAGTGTGTTCAACCACACTACCGCAGGTGGTACTGCCCAGAATTAAATCCCATCCTGAGTACACTGTACACCTTAAAAACCGGATCAAACGGTATGAGCGCTATTCAAACCTTGCCTATGATATCCTGAAAAACGTCAAAGGACTGCTGGTGAATCGCACCAACGGGGCCTTTTATATGAGTGCGGTCTTTGAGGAAGGGGTGCTCAATCATAAACAGATTCTGCCGATTATGGATACCGAGGTACGGGAGACCGTGGAGCAGCTTGTTGCCGGATCGAATGTTCAACCTGACAAGCGGTTTGTGTATTACCTGTTGGCAGCCACCGGGATCTGCGTCGTCCCACTTTCCTCTTTTGCCACCGAATTACAAGGATTTCGTATCACTCTGCTTGAGCAGAACGAAGAGGACTTTGTCCGGATATTTCAAACAATTGCCAGCAGCATTCAAAGCTACATCAACTCACATCCGATCTGCCGGTATTGCGGGTAATCACTTTTTTCCGGCTTGAACGCTTCTTGCTCATCGCAACCGCTGTAGTGATCCTGCAGCGGTCCCCGTTGTTTTCTCGTTGTTTTTTCTAGCAAATTTTCCCGTGTTTTCCCTGGTAAATCCCTGTCCGGTTCCCTTGACACCCGATTTTGCCATACTTATTGTTCGCACCAGATTTGATTGATGTGCACGAAGCCGTCAAAGCTGACAGGTGAAAACCGGTGGGGTTTAAACCGTACAGGTATGGAACCTGTCAGTAGAAATACGAACAAGGGAGCTTAGAGTGGGAGACGAGGTAAAACATCAGGAGTTTGGCAGCGAACAGCCTGCGACGAGCGAGACATACGAAGAGGCGGAGAAAGAGACGAAAGGAGCGGCAGCTGAAGAGAATCAGGCAACTGAAATCGAAACCATGCAACGGGAACTGGCCGAGACACGTGACCAGCTGATGCGGGTCGCTGCTGAATTCGAGAATTTTAAAAAACGGATGGAACGGGAGAAAAACAAGCTGCTTAAGTATGCAGAGGAGAATCTCCTTCGTGACCTGCTGACCACGGTGGACAATCTGGACCGGGCTGTGGAGCAGGGCAATGTAGCAATCTCCGATGGTGAGGATGTCCGATTGCAGGCCATGCTTGAAGGGGTGGAGTTGACCCGGAAAGGGTTGGTCAGTACCCTGGAACGATACGGCGTTGAACCAATTGAGGCCATTGGGCGAGCTTTTAATCCTGACGAGCATGATGCACTGACCATGGAAGCGAGCGCTGAGATGCCGGCCAACCATGTGATACGGGAATTTGCCCGTGGCTACCGTTTTAAGGACAGAGTGTTACGACATGCACAGGTTATTGTGTCCAGTGGTTCATGAAACAGCCCTTGACAGTCATTGGATTATTCGCACAGTATCTGTTGCTGATGATAAAAAATGATCAGGCCTTTTTTTAGCCGAATTTATACTACAAAATGAGAGGAGATTGAAATCATGGGAAAAATAATAGGTATCGATTTAGGGACCACCAACTCTTGTGTGGCACTTATGGAGGGTGGAGACCCAAAGGTTATAGAAAATACCGAGGGAAACCGGACAACACCCTCCATTGTCGCCTTTTCCGACAGCGGGGAGCGGTTGGTTGGTCAGATTGCCAAAAGGCAGGCGGTGACCAATCCCACGCGAACCCTTTTTGCCATTAAACGCCTCATCGGTCGTAAGTTCAGCGATCCAGAGGTGAAAAAGTCTATTGAGGTCAGTCCTTTTGCCATTGTTGAAGGCCCTGGTGGTGACGCTGTGGTTGAAGTGGAAGGAAAGACCTACACTGCTGCCGAGATTTCAGCCATGATTCTCGGCAAGATGAAGCAGACTGCCGAGGAGTATCTGGGTGAACCGGTCACTGACGCTGTGGTCACGGTGCCGGCCTACTTTAATGATGCCCAGCGGCAGGCCACCAAAGATGCCGGTAAAATTGCAGGTTTGAATGTACAGCGGATCATCAACGAGCCCACCGCAGCCTCTTTGGCCTACGGCCTTGATAAAAAAGGTGAAGAGAAAATTGCAGTTTTTGATCTGGGCGGCGGTACTTTCGACGTCTCCATCCTTGAGATCGGTGACGGCGTGTTCGAGGTTAAATCAACCAATGGCGACACCTTTCTCGGTGGTGAAGACTTTGATATTCGCATTGTCAACTGGCTGGCCGATGAGTTCAAGCGTGATCAGGGCATTGATTTGCGCAACGATAAGATGGCGTTGCAGCGGTTGAAAGAGGAGGCGGAAAAAGCCAAAAAGGAACTCTCCACCGCCATGGAAACCGATATCAACCTGCCGTTCATCACCGCAGATGCCAGCGGACCCAAACACCTGAACATGAAGCTCAGCCGGGCAAAACTTGAAGCGCTGGTTGAGGATCTGGTTGATCGTTGTGAGGGACCCTGCCGGACAGCGCTGAAGGATGCCGGTCTCAGCCCGGCCGACATTGATGAGGTTATCCTCGTGGGTGGTATGACCCGCATGCCGAAAGTGCAGGAAAAAGTCAAGGCTATCTTTGATAAGGAGCCGCACAAAGGCGTGAACCCTGATGAAGTTGTGGCTATTGGCGCGGCTATTCAGGGTGGTGTGTTGAAAGGCGATGTGAAGGACGTGCTTCTGCTTGATGTTACTCCGCTGTCCCTGGGTATCGAGACCTTGGGCGGGGTAATGACTAAACTTATTGAAAAGAACACCACCGTGCCGACCAAGAAGAGTCAGGTTTTCTCCACGGCCGCTGATAGTCAACCCGCTGTGTCGATTCATGTTCTTCAGGGTGAACGGGAGATGGCAGCCAACAACAAGACCATCGGTCGATTTGAACTGGCGGATATTCCTCCGGCACCAAGGGGTGTTCCTCAGATTGAAGTCACCTTTGATCTTGATGCCAACGGCATCCTGCATGTGTCAGCCAAAGATCTGGGGACCGGTAAGGAGCAGTCTATCCGTATCACCGCCTCTTCAGGATTGTCTGAGGAAGAGATCGAACGGATGAAAAAGGATGCAGAGCTTCATGCTGAAGATGATAAAAAGCGCAAAGAGCTGGTTGAGGCGCGGAACAATGCCGACTCCATGATCCATATGACCACTAAGAGTCTTACCGAACTGGGAGACAAGGTGGATGCAGCCACCAAGGCGAATGTGGAAAAGGAGATTGAAAATCTGAAAAAAGTGATGGAGACTGAGGATGCAGGTGCCATTAAGAGTGCCACCGACAGCCTTACCCAGGCCTCGCATAAGCTGGCGGAGTTGATGTATGCTCAGGCAAAAGAGCAGCAGGGAGAGGGAGCCGGTGGTGCATCTGCAGGGTCGACTGATCAGGGAGCCTCCGGCGGCAAACGTAAAGATGACGATGATGTTGTTGACGCTGATTTTGAAGAGGTCAAGTAACCAGTATCAGCCTGCCTGACAGGCAGCAGTGAGATGACAGGGGGTACGGTTTATTCCGTACTCCCTTTTTTTTATTTTCGCGTTATAACGTTTTGTCCGCATCTGTATCCTATGTTTTTATGAAGGGAGAAATATGAAACGAGTACTTTCAGGTATCCAGCCATCAGGCAAACTCCATATCGGCAACTACTTCGGCATGATGCAGCCCATGATTCAGCATGCCAAAACAGAGGATCTCTATGTGTTCATTGTTGACCTCCATGCCCTGACATCGGTTCAGGATCGGGATCGTTTACGGCAGGGGACACTGGAGGCTGCTGTCGATTTCCTGGCCCTGGGGCTCGATCCGGATCGTTGTACCTTCTGGGTTCAGTCCGATGTCCCGGAGGTGTGTGAGTTGACCTGGCTTTTGTCTGTGTTGACGCCGATGGGACTGCTGGAGAGATGTCATGCCTACAAGGATAAGGTGGCCAAAAGCATTCCAGCCAGTCACGGGTTGTTCTCCTATCCGGTTTTGATGGCTGCAGACATACTTCTGTATCAGTCGCAAGTGGTGCCGGTGGGAAAGGACCAGAAGCAGCATGTTGAAGTTGCCCGGGATATAGCCATTCGTTTTAACAATACCTATGGTGAAACCTTTGTTATACCCGAACCGGAAATCAGTGAAACCACTGCTATTGTTCCCGGTATTGACGGTCAGAAGATGTCCAAGTCATACAACAACACCATACCGATTTTTCTGGATGACAAAGCTCTTCGTAAACGGGTGATGGCCATTCAGACCGATGCTGCCCCGGTTGAAGCGCCGAAGAATCCGGAAACATGTAATCTGTACGCCCTGCTTAAACTCTTTGCCCCGCCGGAGAAGATGCAGGAGGTGCATGATCTTTACATTAACGGCGGGGCTGCCTACGGCTATTTAAAGCAGGATCTTTTTGAACTTATCAGCGATTATTTTGCCCCAGCCCGTCAAAGGAAGGAAGAGCTTCTTGCCAGCCCCGATTATGTGCGGCAAGTCTTGGCCAGGGGTGCGGAAAAAGCGCGGATCAAGGCGACAGTGACTTTGGATTTGGTCAGAGACCGGATGGGGTTAAAGTACTGATGTGACACTGTTTTGTCACAACGCTGTCAGTCTGTGCAAGATGTGTCGTCAGACTGACGCCGGACAGAGGTAAAAAGGCGGGAGATACCCGCCTTTTTACAGTCATTTTTTTAAACGGTTAAAAATCAACCAGCTCCACATCAAAGACCAGCCAGGCACCGGGAGGGATGACACCGCCTGCCCCCTGCTCACCATAGGCCAGTTCAGGTGGGATGATCAGGGTACGTTTTTCACCCTTGGTCATTTGACTCAAAGCCTCGTCCCAGCCGCGAATGACCCGACCGGTTCCCACTGGAAAGGCAATGGGTTCCCCCCGGTCATAGGAGCTGTCAAACTTACGGTTACCAAGCAGCAAACGGCCGGTGTAATGGGCCTTGATGGTTGTACCGACAGCCGGGGGATTTCCCTCACCCTTTTGTTCAACCTGGTAGTAGAGCCCTGATTTGGTACGTACAGCTTTGGGCCATTGTTCTCTGATCATTTTTTTGATCTTTTCCTGGACGTTCTTACTGGCGGCCGCCTCCTGTTCCTTAATAGCGGCTAAGGCAGTTGTAAAGGCAGTCTGGTCGGTTTTAAAGGATTCGGCCTCTTTACCGACCCGGATGATGATGATTTCTTTTATCACATCACCTTTATCAATGTTGTTCACCACATCCTGGCCTTCGACGACGCGACCGAAGACCGTGTGTTTGTCGTCAAGATGGGGGGTGGCAACATGGGTGATGAAAAATTGCGAACCGTTTGTCCCGGGGCCGGCATTGGCCATGGACAGCACGCCCGGGCCGTCGTGACGTAAACCGGAGTCAAACTCGTCAGGGAACGTGTAGCCGGGTCCGCCGGTACCGGTTCCTAAAGGACACCCGCCCTGGATCATGAAGTTGGGGATGACCCGATGAAAGGTGAGCCCGTTGTAAAAGGCGGTTCCCGTTTGTTTACTGCTGCCGCCAAGATGAAGGGAACCTTCTGCAAGACCGACAAAGTTGATAACGGTTAACGGGGTTTTGTTATAGTAAAGTCTGAGCAGAATATCGCCTTTGGCGGTAACTATCTTAGCATAGAGTCCGTCTTTCATTTTCTTCTCCTCGGCAAATGCTGTGGGGTGTCCGGAGCAAAAGAGTAATAAGGGGAGAAGCAGAATAAGAAGTGGTCTGTACATAAAGATTCTCCGTTTATACCTTGCGTTTTCCGGCAGGGAAAGTCCGCTTCCCCTCTGGATGATCAGAGAAGCGGGTTGGCTGATCAGATGCCTGCTTACAAAGCTGCCAACCCCTTGTCAATTAAAATGAACTGTTTCGGGGCGATCCGGGTGGATCCGGCCTTTTCAAGGGGCGATGCCTAAACACGCAGTTGCAGATGGAGCAGGAGCGAAAGTACGCAGGCTAAGGTCAGGAGCCCGATGGCCAGTCCGGCGGAGAATCCGGTGAGGCCTCTGGTCAGCATCATTCCGCCTGCTGAAGTCCCAACCGCCTGGCCAAGATAGACAATGGAGGTGTTGAGGGCGGTTGATGCTGAGGCTGCCAGTGGATCGGTTTCGATCAGACGCGCCTGTTGTGCTGCAATGGCCGGGCTCATGCCGATGCCCCAGATAAACAAGGTTAGCCCGATCAGGGGAGGAAAGGAAAGTTTCACGGTCCAGAGGATGAGGCCCAGCAGGGTGATAGCAAGAAAGGCGGTGACCGTGGCGCGTACACCGAGCCGCTGTACTGTCCGGGTTGCCAATACTGTGCCCAGGATGCTGGCACTTCCATACGCAGCCAGAAGTGTCGCCATGGTGAACGGACTTGCCTGCACACGGCTGTTGAGTTCAACAACGATGTAGGGATACTGCATGTACTGACCCGTTATAGCCACCCCGGAGATACACAGTATACCCCAGATGTTTGCTGAGCTCAGCACTTTGTGCCAGGCAGAGGTGGAGAGATGATGGGGTCGCAAACCAACGGGCATGGTCAGAAAAACAGCGATCCCTGCCAGTGCACTGAGCCCGGCCAGGATAAAGTAGGCGATCTGCCACCCGACTACTGCCCCTATCAGGTTGGTAAAAGGGATGCCGATTGCTCCGGCCAGTGACCAGCCCAGGAAAATAAAGGTGATTGCCTCTGCCCGTTTTTCCCGGACAATAAAGAGAGGTAAGGCGCTGGCGGCCTGCGGTGTGAAGCCGGCGACTGCGGCAATCATGATCAGTCTGAGCGTAAGTAGGCTCTGAAAGTCTGTAACAAGTGCCGACCAGCCATGCCCGAGTGCATAGAGGAAAAGGGCTCCGGCCAGCAGGTATCGGCGGTCCATCCTGTTGGTTACATAGGCCAGAATCGGTGCCTCGATACAGAGTAAGGCGCCGCCATAGGCGATTAATGTGCCTGCAGTGGCTGCGTCCACAGAAAAAGCCTGCATGAGATCGTTCATGAGGCCTGCCGGGGCAAGGACACCGGTGCCGATGGCAAAGTTACCGGCTAACAGCGCCCAGAGAGTCGATGAGGTGGATTGTTTTTTCTTCATACGTAGGCGTCAAAACGATCATGTATGGTGGCAGATGCACGGCCCGGTGCGCTTTGTGGCAACGACCATAGAGAGTCGACAAGAGAGTTGCAACAGCTATCGGAAGATATCTGAGGAAGATCGATCTGATCACACCTTTTCTTGCTGGTTGTTGGTTATGTCAGTTGACTGTATCTGGTGACCTCTGTTATATAAACAGGTTTTTGTAGATAGAAAGGACCATGCAGCAGAGGATCGAAAAAACAGTGCTACACCGTCTCTATAGCTGGTTCGGGGCTGGATTGTATCTGGTGCTGCTCCTTATCCGCCCCTTATTGGAGCGGTTTGGCGGCAGACTGGCCTACGGTTTTCCACAGCGGTTGGGAAGGTATCCTGATGAAGCGGCAGCCGCAAAGGATGTGCAAACAATCTGGTTGCATGCCTCATCTGTTGGTGAAGTGCAGGCAGCTATTGTTCTGGTCCATGCGCTGCTCCCCACCCTTGGACAAAGGCGTATCGTTGTCACCTCAATGACCGAACAGGGACACCGGCTGGCCGGCAGCAGGATGCCGGAACAGGTGCTGTGCCTGCTGGCACCCCTTGATGTACCGCAGGCGGTTTCCAGTGCTCTGCGGTCGATACGGCCGTGCTGTTATATCTGTCTGGAAACGGAACTCTGGCCGGTCATGCTCGCAGGTGTCAGACAAACCGGTATTCCTATGCTGCTGCTGAATGGACGACTTTCGCAGCGATCATTCCATCGGTATCAGTATATTCGCACATATGTGGCCTCGCTTCTGCAGGGCTTTTCCCATGTGGCTGTTATCAGTGCGATGGATTACCAACGATATCATGCGTTAGGTGTTCCAAAGTCCCGTCTGCAGGTCTGCGGCAACCTGAAGTATGACATGCCTGCCGAGAAACCCGATGAGACACGGCAGGTAAGCAGGCAGCGGCTGCAGGTCACTGGCGAACGTGTCCTTCTTTGCGGTTCCACCCATAACGGTGAAGAGGAACAGCTGCTGACCGTCTTTCAGGCACTGGTGTCACGGGGGCCTGCTGTTCTTGTCCTTGCTCCCCGTCATTTGGAGCGGTTGCCGGCGGTGGAGGCACTGCTGCATCAGTGGAATGAACCGTTTGACCGTTTTTCAACTCTGGCGCTGTCTCGGCGGACCAGCCGGGTTGTTCTGATCGATACTATGGGTGACCTGGCAGATCTCTATGCAGGCGGTGATTATGTTTTCTGCGGTGGCAGTCTGGTGGACAGAGGGGGGCATAACATCATTGAAGCGGCTCGCTGGGGACGGGCTGTGTACTTCGGCCCTTACATGAAGGACTTCCGTGATGCAGCGGCCCTGCTTGTCGAATCCGGCGGAGGGTTTCAGGTGGCCGATGCTGCTGCAATGACCCGTCAGCTGCTCAAGGATATAGAAGATCCTGAGCACTATGCACATGCCTGCTCCTGTGCTGCTGAAATGGCGGCACAACAGCGGGGAGCAGTGGCAAGACAGGCCGCACTTGTCTGTCAGGTGTTGCTGACGGACTGATGGATACGTGCTGACTGTCAGCGGGTGTCAGTGTTGATTTCTGTTTTTTAATCAATGGCAGGGCGTTCACAACAAAACAGCCATGGTACGAGCCAAAACCATCCTCCCATTTTCCAGGAATAATAAATAATGAAAGCATTGATCGGCCTTGAAGACGGCACAGTATTAACAGCCCGCTCCTTTAGTGGGTCCGGTGAGGCTATGGGGGAGCTCGTGTTCAACACGAGCATGACAGGGTATCAGGAACTGCTGACCGATCCTTCCGGCGCGGGCCAGCTTGTCACCATGACCTATCCGCTGATTGGTAACTCCGGCGTTAATCCTGAAGATATGGAATCTGCAGGTATCCACCCACGCGCTCTTCTGGTGCGGGAATATCAGCGCTGGCCAAGTAACTACAGAGCAACAGAGAGTTTGGCTGATTTTCTGCAGCGCAGTGGCGTACTTGGTGTTGAAGGAGTGGATACCCGTCTGCTGACGCGCAAAATCAGGACTGCCGGCACCATGAAGGCCCTGATCAGTACCGAGGACATGGATCCGGACTCTGTGGTGCGTCGTGCCCGTGCCTGGTCGGGGCTGGATGAACGTGATCTGGTGAAACAGGTGTCCTGCGTGACCAGGTATCGTTGGCAAGACGATGTTCCGTTGCCGGCGGATCACTTTGCAGAGGGCGCAGGATACAAAGTGGTTGTTTATGACTACGGTGTTAAGTACGCTCAGCTGCGTCTGTTGGCCCGTAAAGGGTGCCGAGTGCTCGTCGTACCTGCCGATACACCGGCTGAAGAGGTTCTTGCTCTGCAGCCTGACGGCGTTTTTCTTTCCAGCGGACCCGGCAATCCGGCCGCTGTGCACAACGTTGTCGGTAATGTTAAAAAGCTGTTGGGGCAGGTGCCGATATTTGGCATCTGTCTTGGTCATCTGCTGCTGGGCCTGGCTTATGGCTGCCGTACCTATAAGCTTAAAGCCGGTCATCGCGGCAGTAATCATCCGGTGAAAAATCTGCTTACCGGTAGAGTGGAGATAACCTCTCAAAGCCATGGCTTTTGCATCGACACTGCAAGTGTACCGGCGAGTGTTGAAGCAACCCATACCAATCTCAACGATAACAGCCTGGAAGGTATGCGTCACCGTGAACTGCCGGCCTTTTCCGTGCAGTATCATCCTGAATTTGCATCCGGCCCCCACGATGCCGAATATTTGTTTGATCGGTTCATTCAACTGATGGAGCAGGCAAGCTGAACGCTTGACCGGACACAAAATATGCCCAAACGTACAGACATACAGAAGATACTTATCATCGGTTCCGGACCGATTATCATCAGCCAGGCCTGTGAATTCGATTATTCCGGGGCTCAGGCTGTGAAAGCACTCAAGGAAGAAGGGTATGAGGTGGTGCTTGTCAATTCAAACCCGGCCACAATCATGACCGACCCGGAACTTGCCGACCGCACCTATATCGAACCCATAACCCCTGAGTGTATTGCCAAGGTGATTGAACGGGAACGACCGGATGCCCTGCTGCCGACCCTGGGCGGGCAGACGGCCTTGAACACTGCTATTCAGGTGGCTGAGATGGGCGTGCTGGAAAAATTCGGCGTGGAGATGCTTGCTGCTGATGTTGCAGTTATTCGCAAGGCCGAAGGTCGGGAGGAGTTTCGTGATGCCATGCGTCGAATAGGTCTCAAGGTACCGGAGTCGGCCATTGTTCACACCATTGACGAGGCTCTGGAAGCAGCTGAGCGAATCGGCTTTCCTGTTATTGTCCGACCGAGTTTTACCCTGGGAGGGACCGGCGGCGGGGTGGCCTATAACAGAACCGAGTTACTGAAGCTCGCCACCGCAGGCATTGATCTGTCCATGACCAATGAGGTCATGCTGGAGCGCTCGCTGTTGGGATGGAAGGAGCTTGAACTTGAGGTGATGCGTGACAAGAAAGACAATGTCATCATCATCTGCACCATTGAAAATGTTGACGCCATGGGGGTGCATACCGGCGATTCGATCACAGTTGCACCAGCCCAGACGCTCACTGATCGGGAATACCGGGAGATGCGTGATGCTGCCGTTGCCATTATCCGCGAAATAGGTGTGGAGAACGGTGGTTCCAATGTTCAATTTGCCATCAATCCTGTGGATGGTGAGTTGATGGTGATCGAGATGAACCCCCGGGTGTCCCGTTCATCGGCGCTGGCTTCGAAGGCAACGGGATTTCCCATTGCGAAGATTGCCGCTAAGCTGGCAGTGGGCTATTCACTTGATGAGATTAAAAACGATATTACCCGTGAGACGTACGCCTCGTTTGAGCCGACCATTGACTACTGTGTGGTGAAAATTCCACGCTGGACCTTTGAAAAGTTTCCGGAAACCGAAGATGTTCTGACCACAGCCATGAAATCGGTGGGGGAGACAATGGCCATCGGCCGAACGTTCAAAGAGGCTTTCCAGAAGGGGATGCGTTCACTGGAAGTGGGGCGGATGGGTTTTGGTTTCGACGGTAAAGATGACATGAGCGCTCTTCACCAGGATGATGTGGAGCGGGGGTTGAGCCGTCCCAACTCGAGAAGAATCAGCTTTATCTTCGAGGCGCTGCAAAGGGGCATGACGATTGATCGTCTTTACGAGCTGAGCTATATCGACCCGTGGTTTCTGCATAATTTCAAACAGCTGACGGACAAGGGGGAAGAGATTCGCAGCCGGGGATTTGCCGGTCTGGACCGCGACTATCTTTTTGAAGTCAAGCAGTATGGTTTTTCCGATGTCCAGCTGGCCAACCTCACTGGAACCTCAGAAGATGATATCCGTCACCGGCGTGTCGAACTGGGGCTTCACCCCTCCTATAAGCTGGTGGACACGTGTGCCGCTGAGTTTGATTCCTATACCCCTTATTACTATTCCACGTACGAGCAGGAGGACGAGGGGCAACGAAGTGATCGAAAAAAAATCATAATTCTGGGTGGAGGCCCCAATCGAATCGGGCAGGGTATAGAGTTCGACTACTGCTGTGTGCATGCCTCCTTTGCCCTGCACGAGATCGGCATTGAATCGATTATGATTAACTCCAACCCGGAAACAGTCTCCACTGATTATGATACTTCCGACAAACTGTACTTTGAACCCCTGACCCGTGAAGATGTGCTCAACATCATTGACCGGGAACAGCCCGATGGCGTGATTGTCCAGTTCGGCGGCCAGACGCCGCTTAATCTGGCTGTGCCATTGGCGAAAAGAGGTGTGCCGATCATCGGCACCTCACCGGATGCAATTGATCGAGCCGAAGATCGTAAACGATTTCAACAGTTTCTGCATAAATTAGGGTTACGACAACCAGCGAACGGTACGGCCCATACCCTGGAGGAGGCCCTGTCTGTAGCTGAAGAGATCGGTTACCCGGTTGTGATGCGGCCATCGTACGTGCTCGGTGGACGTGATATGCGCATTGTGTACAACGAGCAGGGGATCCGTCATTTCATGGCGATTCCCGGAATGAGCGGCAGTGAACATCCGGTGCTGCTTGACCAGTTTCTCAAAGATGCCATTGAAGTTGATGTTGATGCGATCTGCGATGGTGAGCAAACCGTGATCGGCGGTATCATGGAGCATATAGAGGAGGCCGGGATCCACTCCGGCGACTCTGCCTGTGTTTTACCGCCGCATACCCTGTCTGTTGCGATTGTCGGCGAAATCACCGATGCTACGAAGGCCATGGCCAGGGAGCTGGGGGTTGTCGGTCTGATGAATGTCCAGTTTGCCGTTCAGGGACAGACCCTTTATGTGCTGGAGGTGAATCCCAGGGCATCACGGACCGTTCCCTTTGTGTCCAAGGCCACCGGTGTGCCGCTGGCGAAAATCGCCACTAAAGTCATGTTGGGGATGACGCTTCAGCAACTTGGTTTCACACAGGAAAAAGTGCTCCATCACTGGGCGGTTAAAGAGGCTGTTTTCCCTTTTGACCGGTTCCCCAATGTGGATACGTTGCTGGGACCTGAGATGAAATCGACCGGTGAGGTTATGGGGATAGATGAGGACCTGGGGCTGGCGCTGGCCAAGGCGCAGATGGCCTCCAATGCCCCGCTTCCGTTTCGCGGGACGGTTTTTGTCAGTGTCCGCCACGGTGACAAGGAGGCGGTAATTCCGGTGGCCAGGAAACTCCGGGAGCTCGGGTATGATATCCTGGCTACCCGCGGCACGGCAGAAAAACTTGCTGAACAGGGAATCGTGTGTACTGAGGTCAACAAGATTTCTCAGGGTCGTCCTCATATACTTGATAAGATTCAAAATGGGCAGGTGAGCTGGATCCTCAACACCTCAGCCGGCACCCGGACGACCGAAGATTCTTATATTATTCGTCGCGCTGCGCTTGATTATCATATTCCCTACACCACCACTATCACTGGAGGATTGGCTACAACCATGGCCATGGCATCCTTACGTGGCGGGGAAGTCGGGGTCAAGACCATCCAGGAATTCGCAAAGATCATTGACTGAGAGAAAATCGATGTTACAGTTAACTCTCTAACTGAATGTCCAGTCGGCAATTCTGATTGCCGGACTCTTTTAAAGATGAGACCATGGAGACAACTGTTTGAATACCTTTTATAAGAATCTTAGTATGTGGCTGGTTATCGGGTTAACCATGATCATGCTATTCCAGCTGTTTAACAAACCACATGGACAGGGTGTGTCCATTACCTACAGTGAGTTCTGGGAAAGTGTGGAAAGTGGTGCTGTCAGCAAGGTCAGCATCCAGGGCGAAGAGATCACCGGTATCGGTAAGGATGGGAAACCTTTCAAAACCATTGCTCCGGACGATACGAGTCTGATCCCGATGCTGCGGGAGTCGGCAGTGGATATTTCTGTGAAAAAACCTGAGGAAACGCCCTGGTATCTGACGGTTTTCATCTCCTGGTTTCCAATGTTGCTGCTCATCGGTGTATGGATTTTCTTCATGCGCCAGATGCAGATGGGCGGTAAAGGCGGAGCACTGTCTTTTGGAAAAACGCGGGCTAAAATGCAGGCCGAAGGGGAGGTGAAGGTTACCTTTAAAGATGTGGCCGGTGTTGATGAGGCTAAGGCAGAACTCGAAGAGATCATCGATTTTCTGCGTGATCCACAGAAATTCACGAAGCTGGGTGGTCGTATACCTAAGGGTGTGCTGTTGGCAGGAGCACCGGGAACCGGTAAAACATTACTGGCCCGCGCCATAGCCGGCGAGGCGGGAGTGCCGTTTTTTACCATCTCCGGTTCTGATTTTGTTGAGATGTTTGTTGGTGTGGGCGCTTCCCGGGTGAGAGATCTGTTCAACCAGGGGAAAAAACACGCCCCCTGTATCATCTTTATTGATGAAATCGATGCCGTGGGAAGGCATCGAGGTGCCGGTCTCGGCGGTGGTCATGATGAACGTGAGCAGACCCTCAACCAGCTGCTGGTGGAAATGGACGGCTTTGAGAGTAATGACGGGGTTATTATCATTGCAGCTACCAACCGTCCGGACGTTCTCGATCCGGCCCTGCTGCGCCCCGGCCGCTTTGATCGTCAGGTTGTGGTCCCGGTCCCTGATGTGAAGGGGCGGGAGATGATCCTGGAGATCTACGGAAAAAGAACCAAGCTGGCTGCCGATGTTGATATGTCGGTCATTGCTCGCGGTACGCCCGGTTTTTCCGGTGCTGATCTGGAAAATCTGGTGAATGAAGCTGCTTTGATGGCTGCCCGTGAAGGTAGAAATGAAGTCAATGCCGCTATGCTGGAGCTGGCCAAAGACAAGGTGATGATGGGGGCGGAACGGAAATCGTTGATCATCAGTCCAAAGGAAAAGGAGATCACTGCCTACCATGAGGCAGGGCATGCCCTGATAGCTCGACTTTTACCGGGCACTGATCCTATTCACAAGGTGACCATTATTCCCCGTGGCCGGGCCCTTGGTTTGACCATGCAGCTGCCCATGGATGAAAAGTACACGCATGCTCGAGGATATCTCTTTAACTCAATAGCCATCCTTTTTGGTGGGCGGGTTGCAGAGAAACTTGTGTTCAATGAGATCACGACCGGCGCCGGAAATGACATTGAACGGGCCAGTGAACTGGCTCGTAAAATGGTGTGCGAGTGGGGCATGAGTGATGAACTGGGGCCGCTGGCCTACGGTAAAAAGGAGGAGCATATCTTTCTTGGCCGTGAGATTGCCCAGCATCGTGATTATAGTGAGCAGACTGCTCAGAAGATAGACGCCGCAGTCAAGCAGATTATTGTTGAAGCCAATGACAAGGTGACCAGGCTGCTCCAGGACAATATGGATATCCTCAAAGCCATTGCTGATGAGCTGCTTGAGAAGGAAACCATTGTTCTTGAGGATCTGGACCGGATCATTGCGGATTTACGTAACGATCAGCACGATGAAACAGAGACCGGGGAACAACCGGAAGTTCTGGAGGCATGAGTGTCCCGGCCTATCGTGAAATAGGGATACGTTTCATCGTTTAACGGTTGCTGGTTAGTAGAAAAAGAGACCGGCAAGTTAAAGCGGGAGTCTTCACGAGCTGAAGACATCCCGCTTTTTTGTTGAGGAGGATTGGCAGGTGGAACATCTGGTGCAGATAATGGGAATTCTCAACGTCACGCCTGACTCTTTTTCAGACGGCGGCGATTGGCTTGATGAAGAGTCCATGGAGAGACGTATTGATCAGCTGCTTGGTGAAGGAGCGGATATTATAGACGTCGGTGGAGAGTCAAGCCGTCCCTTTGCAGAACCGGTGGGAGTCGAAGAAGAGTTAAGGCGTGTTATTCCTGCTATTCATAAAATCCGACAACAGAGCAGCATCCCCATTTCTATTGATACCACAAAGGCTGAAGTGGCCCTTGCTGCCATTGAAGCCGGAGCAACGATGATCAACGATATCTCCGCCTTGCGCCAGGATCCGGATATGATCAGTGTTGCGCGAACCTTTACCGGTCCGGTCGTTATTATGCATATGCAGGGAAATCCTGCTGATATGCAGCTTGCTCCGTACTATGAGGACGTGCTTGCTGAAATCAATACGTTTTTTGAAGAACAGATCCGGTGGCTGGAAGAAAGAGGTCTCTCACGTCAACGGATTATTGTTGATCCCGGGATTGGTTTTGGCAAGACTGTTGAACACAATCTCATAATCCTGAAAAATATCCGTTCATTGAAGCAGCATGGTTGCCCTGTGTTGATCGGCCACTCGCGTAAATCCTTCCTGGGTCGACTGCTTCATCTGCCTGTTGAGAGTCGGGATTGTCTAACTGCACAACTCTCTGCATTCTGTGCGGAACAGGAAGCAGATATACTTCGGGTGCATGCTGTGGGGGAAACCAGACGTGCTTTAGTGTTGCACAGGTACCTGACAACGGGCACACCATATCCGGCCTGAATTCGCTGCAGGCTGTTGCCGATGGTCAGCAATGGTGGCCAGGTAGGGAGTTTCCTGATTTTTCTTGACAGGATAAAGCCTGTTGCACTAGGTTCTTCAACTTTGCCATTTGTCGCCGCAGCGAAGTGTACGCTATGTCTTGGCAAAAAAGTACCGATCAGATACATGTTTTCTCTGATACGATTTTTTCTTACTTCTGAGATAAAGGATAACAGGATGAAACAGTTTAAAATTAAGACCATCAATGCCATCGCCAAGGAAGGGATCGGGTTGTTTGACACGCGTTTTCTCGTTGATCCGAGTGAAACCGATCCTGAGGGGATCGTGGTACGCAGTTCGAAAGTCGAACTGACGCAGTTTCCGAATTTATTGGCGATTGCCCGTGCCGGGGCCGGAGTGAACAACATCCCGGTTGAAGAGGCAACGGAAAAAGGTATCTGCGTCTTTAACACCCCGGGAGCCAATGCGAATGCTGTTGTTGAGCTGGTGTATACCTCACTTGGTATATGGCTGCGGAATGTGGAAAAGAGTATTGAGTTCTGCCAGGGATTGACCGGCATGAACGACGATGAGATTAACCGAGAAGTGGAGGCACGGAAAAAGAAGTTTAAAGGGGAGGAGATGGCCGGAAAGACCATGGCGGTGTTCGGTCTCGGCAAGATCGGTGTGGGGGTGGCAAATGCCGGTTTGCACCATGGTATGCGGGTTTTTGGCTTTGATCCTTTCCCGGCCCTCGATAATATCCACCATCTTTCACCTGAGGTAACCCTGGCCCGCTCCCGGAAAGAGGCGCTGGCTCAGGCTGATTTCATCTCCATTCACATGCCGCTCAACAAAAATACTCATGGGTATGTGACGGAAAAAGATTTTCTTGAATTTGTAAAGCCCGGCGCTGTGCTGATCAACTATGCCCGTGGCCCTATTGTTGATGAAGATGCGGTGCTTGCAGCTTTGGCCAGTGATAAGTTGCGTGGGCATGTTTCTGATTTTCCGTCGGTAAAATTCCTTGGGCATGACCAGATTCTGGTCACCCCGCATTTGGGGGCATCAACATCGGAGTCAGAGGAAAACTGCGCCACCATGGCTGTGAAGGAGCTGAAAAACTATTTAGAGTTCGGCAACATTGTTCACAGTGTCAATTTTCCGAATATCGAAACCATTCCCACCGTTGATGTCCACACCCGTCTGACCGTTATAAACCGTGATCAGCCCGGGATGATTGCCATGATCAGTAATATCCTCGGTGACAAGCATATTAATATCAAGAACTACACGAACAAGAGCAACGGTACTGTCGGCTACAATATCATCGACTGCGCCGGACCTGTTCCAGTGGATGTACAGGAAAAAATTGCTGAACAGGAAGGTGTATTGCGGGTACGGATGATACCGCTTGAGATCCGTGGCAGACAGGTATGAGCTGTGTAAAGACTACCCAGGTGACGTTAAAAATATGAGTTGATGGTAAAAAAAAGATAACAAGATATCGCTCTGATATTACGGTATTTTTTGTGATTCTTGCCTTTGTCTGCTGATTTCGGTATAAAATATTGCATTTTTATGGATGCGTTGATGCCTGAACATGCACTGCGTTATTGCTGTATCAGCCTGGAAAGACGGGTGTTTTTAAAAAAAAGAAACTGATGGGTGTTTTGGCGCATCTTTTGCATTAATAAAAGTAATTCTTCATCTCTTCTCTCCTTTTCCGGCCTGATTTCTTGCAGATCAGGCCGGTTTTTTTTGTGCAGATGGTGAAAGTGTACTGTTTTCTTGGTCCTGCCTCCTTTCCTGGTCAGCGGTGAAGGGTCAGGACAGCTCCGAGAAGTCGTCTGCAGCAGCGATGAGACGCTGTTGATCAAACAGCTGGCAGTGTTGAAATAATTGTATGAATTGAGTATAAATCGCATCTTTGTTTGTTCATCTTAGTGAGCACTCGTTCGCTTTGCAAAGAAGAGAGACGACATGTTTCTCGATGCAAGTGAATTCGTCTTTGCTGCCGCCGCTGGTACTGTCGCCGGTATGCTCCGGTTTTGTCTCAGAACAGCTCATTATGTACGCGTCTTGTCACGCACAAGACTTTTTTCCCTCTCTATTAAGGAAGACTCATGGCTCATCATCTTTTTACCTCAGAATCGGTTTCTGAAGGGCACCCGGATAAGGTCGCCGATCAAATCTCCGACGCTATTCTTGACGCTATTCTTACCAGGGACAAGTATGCCCGTGTTGCCTGTGAGAGTCTTGTCACCACCGGCATGGCACTTATTGCCGGTGAGATTACAACCTCAGCATGGGTGGATATGCCGCAGATTGTGCGTCAGACTATTCGTGCAATCGGATACAATTCGTCTGATATGGGATTTGATTGGCAATCCTGTGCCGTGCTGACCACCATTGATAAACAGTCTGCTGATATTGCCCAGGGCGTCAACGAGGGGTCAGGGTTTGATCTTGATCAGGGCGCCGGTGATCAGGGGTTGATGTTCGGTTATGCCTGCAATGAAACAGAGGTGCTGATGCCAATGCCGATCACCTATGCCCATGCTCTTATGAAACGTCAATCCGATGTCCGCAAGGCCGGTATTTTGCCATGGCTGCGACCGGATGCCAAGAGTCAGGTCACCATCGAATATGATGGTAGCGTCCCTAAACGGGTTGAGGCAATCGTACTTTCCACCCAGCACAGTCCTGACATCACTTATGAGCTCCTGAAGGAGGGAGTGATGGAGGAGATCATTAAACCGATCATTCCGTCTGCCATGGTTGACGCCAATACCAAATATTTTATCAATCCCACCGGTCGGTTTGTGATCGGAGGGCCGGTGGGCGACTGCGGGGTTACCGGTCGAAAGATCATTGTTGACTCCTATGGCGGCCGCGGTTCACACGGTGGAGGTGCTTTTTCCGGTAAGGATCCGTCCAAGGTGGATCGATCTTCATCGTATATGGGGCGCTACGTAGCTAAAAATATCGTTGCTGCCGGTCTGGCCTCTGAGGTCGAAGTGCAGGTAGCCTATGCCATCGGTATCTCCAAACCTGTCTCCATTAACGTTAAAACCTTTGGTACCGGTACGATTGCAGATGAACGACTGGTACAGGTGATTGATCAGGTTTTCGACCTCCGGCCCAAGGCTATTATTCAGCAGCTGGATTTACTGCGTCCCATTTATTCGAAGACTGCAGTTTATGGTCACTTTGGCCGAGAACTCCTTGAGTTCACATGGGAACGCACGGATAAAATTGACGCTTTGCGGGCTGCGGCCGGACTGTGAGAAAAAACGGACATTCATTTTTCGTAAGGAAAGAGGTGAGATATGAGTGACTACAAGGTCGCTGATTTGAATTTGGCTGCCTGGGGACGCAGGGAGATTGCCATCGCTGAAACCGAGATGCCGGGCTTGATGGCCATTCGTCAGGAATTCAGGGGAAGCAGGCCGTTGACCGGTGCACGTATTGCCGGTTGTCTGCACATGACCATTCAAACCGCTGTTCTGATGGAAACGCTTGTTGAGCTGGGAGCAGAGTTACGCTGGTCGTCCTGCAATATTTTTTCTACGCAGGATCATGCCGCCGCAGCAATGGTGGTTGCCGGTATCCCCACTTTCGCCTGGAAGGGCGAGACTGAGGAGGAGTTTTGGTGGTGTATTGATCAGACCATTTTTGGGCCTGATAACTGGCGGCCCAATATGATTCTGGATGATGGTGGTGATCTCACCAAGATCATGCATGAAAAGTACCCGGAATTGATGCGAGAGGTACGCGGGATCTCCGAAGAGACCACCACCGGTGTTCACCGGTTGTATGAGATGACCCGACAGGGAACATTACTGGCACCGGCTTTTAATGTGAACGATTCTGTGACCAAGTCAAAATTTGACAACCTTTACGGATGCCGGGAATCGTTACTTGATGGTATCAAGCGTGCAACCGACGTGATGATTGCCGGTAAGATTGCGGTTGTGGTTGGGTATGGTGATGTGGGGAAAGGTTGCGCTCAGGCCTTGCGCGGCATGGGAGCCACTGTTCTGGTTACCGAGATTGATCCGATCTGTGCGCTTCAGGCGGCCATGGAAGGGTACCGGGTGGTGACCATGGAAGAGGCTGCCCCGAAAGGCAATATCTTTGTCACCTGCACAGGAAACCTTCGGGTCATTACTCGCGCTCACATGGAGGCCATGCCGGATCAGGCTATTGTCTGTAATATAGGTCATTTTGATTCTGAAATCGATATTGAGGGGATCCGCCACCTGCCGTGGGAAAATATTAAGCCACAGGTCGATCATGTTATCTTTGCAGACGGCAAGCGCCTGATCGTTTTAGCGGAGGGGCGACTGGTCAATCTTGGCTGTGCCACCGGACATCCCAGTTTTGTGATGAGCAACTCCTTTACCAATCAGGTGCTGGCGCAAATCGAGTTGTGGACAAACAGCCAACAGTACGAACATCAGGTCTATGTTCTTCCGAAACACCTTGACGAAAAGGTAGCCCGGCTTCACCTGGACAAAATTGGCGCCCGGTTAACCACCCTGACTCCGGAGCAGGCCGAGTATATCGGTGTCTCGATTGACGGTCCCTATAAACCGGATCATTATCGCTATTGATCGTCTTCTGCACAAGAGTTCATAGCAGTCAGGGTGACAACACATATCTTGCATGGTGACCGGAGGGAGAACAGGATGTGTGGAGCGCCACAGGTAACGGTGATCGGCGGCGGATTGGCCGGCTGTGAGGCAGCCTGGCAGGCTGCAGAGCTGGGGGTAAGGGTTGTTCTCTATGAGATGAAACCGATCCGCTTCAGCCCTGCCCATGAGATGACGCAGCTGGGTGAACTCGTCTGTTCCAATTCATTTCGTTCGAACCACGTTGATACAGCCGCCGGTTTGCTGAAACAGGAGATGCGGTTACTGGGGTCACTGATCATGCAGGTTGCAGAGAACAGTGCAGTACCTGCAGGAACCGCGTTGGCTGTTGACCGGAGACATTTTGCCGCCCAGGTGACGTCTGCGATCGAATCCCATCCCCTTATAACGATACATCGGCAAGAGATTAAACAGCTTCCCAACAGTGACAATGGGCCGGTGGTTTTGGCTGCCGGTCCGCTTTTGACCGGAGAGCTTGCCGAGGCCTTACGGACGTTGACTGGCAGTGAACACTTGGCCTTTTATGATGCCATTGCGCCGGTCGTTGATGCTGATAGTCTTGACTATTCAGTTATCTATCGCAAGTCGCGGTGGGATGAAACCGGGGTCGGTGATTATCTGAACTGCCCCATGAACCAGGAGCAGTACCACCACTTTATTACCCTGTTACAACAGGCCAAAAGTGTACCACTGCACACCTTTGAAGACCCGCGCTACTTTGAAGGATGTCTGCCTGTTGAGGTCATGTGTGCCCGGGGAAGTGAAACCTTGCGTTACGGGCCTTTGAAACCAGTGGGATTGGCACACCCGATTACCGGTGTCTTGCCCCATGCGGTGGTGCAACTGCGGCCTGAAAACCGGGCCGGTACCATGTATAACTTGGTGGGGTTTCAGACTAAGCTGACCTATGGTGAACAGCAACGGGTCTTTCGCACCATTCCGGGTCTTGAACAGGCTGTGTTTCTGCGGCTTGGCTCAATCCATCGCAACACCTTTGTGTGTGCGCCCCGGGTGCTGCAGAAGACATTACAGTGTGAACAGGCCTCGCACCTCTTCATTGCCGGCCAGCTCAGCGGTGTTGAAGGGTATATCGAATCTGCAGCCATGGGGTTGATTGCCGGGATAAACGCCGGTCGAATGTCTCTGGGAAAGCGGCTGGTGTCTCCTCCGCCTGCAACGGCTCACGGTGCCTTGATAAGCCATCTTACCACGTCGGATCCTGCCCATTTTCAGCCTTCAAATATTAATTTTGGTCTGTTTCCACCTCTGCCGGGTAGAAAAGTACGGAAGAAAATACGCGGCCAGCTTCGAGCAGAGCTGGCATTGGCACAGATAAGAGATTGGCGGAAGGAACTTCACATTGAAACTGCTTCTTCTGTAAATCCCCAGAACGGGAAATCAAGCCGATAGGCAGCCACCTTCCCGGGGCTCTGTTCGCGACTGGCCACCAGCCAGAGTTCGTTGCATCGATCCGTTGGAGGCGTGGCATCAAAGGGGGCCCATTGAGGGAGTAGCACCATGGCATTGTCCGCGGAGTACCCAATATCTCCCGAACCCTTAAAGGATCCGAGATGGGGCAGCTGTTCGAACTGGCCGTCGGTACTGCGTTCGAGTTCTGAAATAACGAGAAAGGTGACTCCCAGCTCATCACGAATTGCCTCCAGATGTCTGAGCCAGCCGTCGATGCCACTGCGTTTTTGACTGATGTCCTTGAAAGGCAGTTTGTGCAGGCTGTCAATCACCACAACTGTGTAGGGGCTGTTGGTTTCATGGCGCAGAAAATCAATATGACGTCGCATGATCTCCGGCGAGAGTTTGCGGTCATTGACCACACGCAGCCAGTGGAGCAGAGCCTGCAGTTGTTTTTTCGACTGCTGAAGTCGTTGTTGTTCCAGCGACACTAGATTGTTCTGTTTGATCTGGTCGATGGCGAGTCGGCTTAAGCGACTGAGGATGCGCAGGTAGATTTTTTGTCGGCCGTTTTCAAAGTCGTAATAGATGACCGGAATTTTTCGCAGCGCCATCTCTGAGGCGATTTGAATAAAAAATGTCGATTTACCGGCCTTGGGTGTTCCTCCCATGATATTGATACCATGGATACCGTTAAGGGCCTGATCCATTCGGATAAAACCGGTGGTAAGGCTGGTGTAGGAGTCACCGGACTCCATGGCCAGGCGTTCATTAAAGGTCTGGTATTCACCGGCTGGGCTGGAAAACGGTGAGAAAGCCCGTGCCTCTTTCAGCAGGGTAAAAACCTGTTTTTGAAAAACCGGGCCGGTGGTGGCGGCTAACTGGAAAATAGAGCTGTTACGTGCAGCGTGTTCCGGCCAGCGGATCAGGCGCACCTTATAACCGGTCCTGGTGGCAAAGGATCTGGCCATGGCTGCAGATTCGGCACTGTGATTGACCCAAAGAAAGACAGTCCTGATCCACTGCAGTCTACGAGTGTCCAGATGTTCAAGATCACCTGCGGTTGGTACAGCAATGCCCGGTAGACCGATCTGTTTGAGAGGGAGCAGGTTTTGTTCACCTTCGACAACAAAGAGCGCCCCGTTTTCGCAGTGTTCAACTGCCGGTCCATTAAACAGGCAGAACGGTTCAACGGCAAAACGTTCGTCTCCATACCAGAAAGAATCTTCCGGCCATTCCGGGTGTACACAACGGGCTGCATAGCAGTTGCCATCCGGTTGGATATACGGATAGACGAGATAGCGGCCATTATACCCGATGTGCAGCTCTTTTATTATTTTTTCAGAAATGGGCACGGTCTGAAAAGAGGAGGGCGGCTCCCCAATGAGCTTATCGACAAAACCAGGTAGTTCGTGGTTGATGTTTTTTGCGGGATAGTCAACATCATGGCCAAAATATTCCCGATCCGGGTCGAATCCCGGCACCTCGGCAGAACTGATTCCACGAAGTCGGGCAAAGTGCAGGGGAAAACCTCCGGGAACACAGAGGCTGGAACATCGAAAATAACCGTGGAAAAAGTTTTCCGGATTGAGAACAGCGGTTAACTGACCTTTTTCTTGTGCATCTTTTTGAGCACAGAAGGGACAGGGGGCATAGAGCACAGAGTTCTTGAGTTTTGCTCCCGGCAGGTGTTGAAGATAAAAGCGAGCAATGACGTTGGGCATAACTGGAAGATATCTATCGCGAAAAAATTGACTGCAGATTGCCGGGAATTAAACGTAAACAGTGAAACTCCATCTGCAGGAGAGAAATATGGTAATGCACGAGTTATCCTAAAATGTTCTGCAATGCCTGTGATGCAAGAGGTTGGTCGAATTTGAAATGAACGGAAAAGTCGTTTTCTAAAACCTGAAACGGCTGAATACCGATGACCAGGCCTTTTAAATGCATGAATTGGATTTTACCGCCAACCGGAAGAACGATCTGCATTTTTCTGCCGAGTAAAAGCCGTGCATTTTCCTGACGGGATATCCGGATCAGAAAGGCCAGACCACCCAGTGAAATGTCGATGGTTTCGGCACGAAATCCACGGCCGATAGGTTTTTCCAGGTTGTTGATCGGCTGAACCTGGATTTTACGTGAAAGAGAGTAACGATGATCGGTTCGCCGCTCCAGCCCTTTTTTCTCCAGCGTTGTACGTATGGTGTTATTGGCAAGGTAGTAGGTGTGCAGTTTGCCACGCAAACCTGGAAACTGCTCTTGCCAGGCAGCTAATGCGGCTTGAGGTAAAACGTGTACTCTTGATGGTGTCAATGAAGTCAGGGTTGCGGTCCAGACAGATGGTGTAAAGAAGTTTTCTCCGACCATCTCTCCACGGTTCAACGTAGTTATAAATAACTCCCGTGTCCCAACACGATGAGAGACTTTGACGCTGCCCTGGGTGATGAAAAAGAGGGCATCGTTTTTGTCACCCTGGCTGACGATCGTATCTTCCGGTTTATACTGCTGTTCATTGAGTTCATGGTAGATTGTCTGAAATTCCTGGGCTGTAAGATGCTTTCGTAAGGTTGCCCATATCTCCTTGTCTTCTTCTTTGATTGTACCCATCTTTGCCTGCTCAATAAGTTCACCAGTGCGTATAATAGGGCCGAGTGCCATGCCGTCTATTTCATAGATGCGTTCTCTGAGTCGTTCAGCGGTTTTAAAATCTCCGGCTTGGGCAGTAGCACTAATAAGATCGACCAGCTGTTGTATGGCTGATTCTCGTTTGCCTTCATCAGCAAGCTGAAAAATGGCGGCTTCCTGTTCCGCCACCGTCTCAGCGGCAGGAAGGGATGATGGCGGTGTTGTCTCTTTAGAAGGCCCTCTGTCGATGGCTGCAGATTCTTCCAGCGACCGTTGCTCAGTTGCTTTTCGTATCTGTTTCAGGGCGGTTACAGCTGCCTGGCGAACCTCATCACTGTAACCAGCGATTCCAAGCATGGTTTTACTTTCCGCCACCCGTGTCAGCGAAGCTCCTGCACGTCTTGAACCGATGTTCCCCAGCGTTCGACAGATAGCCAGTTGCAGATCATGTTCACCTTTACCTGCAAAGGATTTCGTGCTTTCCAGCAGTTCGGTTAATGGTCGAACAAATCGCTCGTCATGGTGCGTGGCAATGAGCTGAACCACTTTAGGCTTTAAGGTGTTGTCCGCTGTCTGAAGGGTCTGGAGCAGAAAATCTTTAAGATCTTCGTTGCCGATTTTTACTGACGCGTTGAGGACCTCTTCCTGGACACGAACGTCTGAATGATGGATAAACGGTTGAATAGTGGTAAAGAGCTCGGGGGTACCGATATCTCCAAGTAAGCGAATAATGTTGCGGACCACAAACCATGGAGGATCTTTCTGCAGCTGCTCCAGTAGAATGGATAAGGCCGGGTTTCCTGTTTGTTTGATCAGACTCAACAACCTTTTCCGTTCAAACCGACTGTCGCTGTCCATCAGCTGCTGTAATTGGTACTCTGCTGATTCGGTTCCCAGTTCACCAAGCAATCGCGCTGCAGCCTCCTGATGAGTTTCAGAGTGGAGATACAGCTCGAGCAGATGTTCCAGTGTCGGTACAGTACTCAGTTTTTTGAGTGCTGCTGCCGCGTGTTGGCGAACAGAGGGATCAACAGGATCGTCGGTTGCTGTGTGTGCGGTAAGCGAGCGAAGGATCTGTGCTGTCTCCGCTGCCTGGGTATATCGTTTTTCTGTCAGATACTGTTTGGTCAGGGCACCAATGGCGACGGTAACCTGCTCTGCGGCCTGTTCGCTGATGCCTCCTGTTTGTAACCCGCGCTGTAAGGCCGGTAACAACCTTTTTAATCGCTCCCATTGGCCCATGTTGACGAACTGCTCACTGACGGCTGCCAGTGCGGTGAAGGCGTTCCGGCTGATTGACGGTTCAGGATTTTGTGTACCGATGGCCAGCTGCATGAGCAGGTCGTCAGCTTTCTTCTCTTCGTTGCTGTTGAGCAGGTCATGAATGATTGTTGGCAGCGCTTCCAGGAGTGCTTTTTTATTGAGAGCCCTGAGGTCGCCCTGGAGAAGGGAATGTAAACCTGTCTGTACAGTAGTTTGGCGTTTTTCCTCGGTTGCTTTTTTCTTGGCCTGGTACAGGGCAACCAAACTTCGCATCTTCTCTTTACGAGCTGTTTGTTGAAGTTTTTGAAAGGTTTTTTCCACCTCCGTGTCCTTGAGATCACCCTGTTCGCTGCCGGAACTTTCGGCAAGTGTCTTGATGTGTGTTATCAGTTTTTCCAGTTTATCTTCCGATAACCGGCTGATGACCTGACGATACAACTGGTCGCCAAAAAGGCTTTTATATTTATGCACCAAAAGCCGGCCGAGACTTTTTTCATCGAGAGTAATCAGTTGTGAGGCAACTTGCGAGGCAATGAGGACCTGTTGTGCAGGGTCGAACAGAGAGTCGCAACGAGTGAGGAGCTGCTCAAAAGTGGCTAATGCGTCATTGGAAGTGGTTGTTTCTGCAAGATCACTGACCTGTCTGGCTGCGGCCGTGATAACCGGTGCCGACCACTCCGGCTGTCTGAGGCGTTGGAGCAGGTGTTCGGGCAGCTGACTGATCGGTGTGTCCGGGTTAAGCAGCAGCTGTCGTGCATCGATGTTCTGGGCAATGGCCTTGCTGAGCTCCGGTCCCCGTCTGGTCTGTGCCAGCCGCTTGAACAGGATATCATCAACAGGCTTGAAGCCGGGATCCTTGTCTTTACCGATCTGCA
>Ga0265295_1000361_pt1 | contig 93111 bp, 86 predicted proteins | sample Munlansysbiofilm_FD_192503 | JGI IMG/M metagenome (GOLD analysis project Ga0265295, IMG submission 192503) | Leachate microbial communities from a municipal landfill in Southern Ontario, Canada - Methane capture system biofilm | ecosystem: Engineered > Solid waste > Landfill > Unclassified ... | reverse complement strand
CTCACGAAATATTGAACATGTGTTATTTGATCTTTCCATCCCGTTGTCTTATAGAACAGTCTTGTTTCACTTAAAGGAGTACCTGATGGTGTGTATATTGTATACGCATAATGTTTAATCGATGTAAGGTTTCCTCGATTGTCATCTGTGTTTGAGTCGCTGTAGTCATCATAAGTGTATAAAATAGTTCTTCATTGAATTAATCGTATTTTAAAAATTGAATAGTATGTATTAACACTGGAATATTAGATTAAAATCTTAATGCCATAAAACTCATTTTTTTCCTGTATTTGATACTTTATAACATCTACAAGTAAACTTAATTCTTTCTTCATCGTATATAACCAAACTTTTCTTGCCTTGTCCCAAATGTCTGCTTTTTGACTGTAAATATCAATTCTAAAGGCTAATAAATCATCCATCACTGTGCTAAATTTCTTTGAATAAAAATAATCCCATTCACCTCTCTGAGGAAGATTATATATTGTAAAACAACCATCTTCATTATAAAAACTATACGTGTATACAGTAAAATAACTATTATAAACATTTTTAAATGATTGTTCTTTAAATTCAAATCCATATCTCTTTAGAAAGTTAAACTTTATTCCAATGTTCATCCGTTTCACCCCTTATAGACATTTAATGCAAATCAATTATAAAATATTCTTCTAATTGCTCTTAATACATTTTTGATTTTTGCTGTTCCAGCGACAAATCTTTCTGAATATACCGTGAATCGACTAAAGTTATACATCGCTATTCCTGCTCTACTTGCATCCATTCCAATATCGATAAATCGTGCTCCCATTAAGGAGTTTGTTGCAATGTAAACCATATTGTCAAAATAACCTATAGCTTTTGCCCATTTGCTACTTACCATTGCAATTTCATCATAATATTGAAATCCTTTATAATAAAGTGCACCAATTTCATCAGCAAATGGAATAACACGTTTCATGTTTTGTCCGATTACAATTAAGTCTTGTCCGCGATTAACGAAATTTGTAGCACTTATGATGTCATCAGCTTTAGATATAGTCTTTGCTCCTTTTCCTATACCCGGTATAAATGGAATAGCTAAAAATGCCAAATCAAGAGCAAACCAACCGGCATTTTCCCATGTGGGATCATTGATTAAATCTACTAATCCCCAAACGGTAAATCCTATATCAATTAAAGTTTCCCAGAAATTTCCACTAGGATCTACATACATCACTGGATTGTTTCCACAATAAGCATAGAGGTTTAACCCTTGTCCACTTGAGGGATCCAAATAGTTGATCGAATCCGCACTGATGAATCTTCCAATGCTCGGATCATAATACCTTGCGTTGAGATAGTAAAGTCCTGTTCCACTGTCGAATCGATAGCTTCGATAGCGGTATGGATTGGCATTGGCTATGCCCAATCCACTGTCCCACTGATAGACAATATTACCCCACGCATCATATCTGTATTTTGCTACCGTGGTACCCGATGCATCAACGATTTCTATGATATCTCCCTGCAGGTTTTTGATGTAGAAGTATTCATTCCCGAGATAATTCATCGATATATGAAATTCATCAACATCATTTAGGGTTAACTACTCATTTTTTATACTCATCAATTAACTCGTTTAATTTATCTACATTTTGACTATCCATGATTAATTCTTCCCATTTGATTTCCGTTCTATTTGCGTCATATTTGACGATTAAACTAGATGTTACAATGTCAAAATCACCGCTATTATATGTGATTTTTACGCATATTGCATCATCAATCGTACCTGGATCTCCAAACAAGGCTATAACATAACTTATTTCACCTAATTTTTCTAAAAACACTTCATCCTCATTCTCTTTTAACTCATAAATTACTTCATATTCTAAATCCCATTGGGAAATAACATGTATAATCTCGACGCTTGCAACATCTTCACGTATTGAATAATAGATGAAGTTTTTTTCTTTTGCGCAAGACGATAAACATACTATGATGAATAATAAGGCTACTATACTTATTGTTTTCTTCATATTTTTATACCTAGTTTCATAATTTTCTATGGCCACAATGAAGGACATGGTATTGGGAGTGTAATAATGTTATTTCTTGAATATCTGAACACATAATTCATTGCTTCTTCATCGGTCATACTATATTGATTTGAATGCCTGTGGACCCCACCTAATATATCTGCTGAATGTTCCCAAGGTTGAGCATAATATCTTGGTGTATTTTTCATATACCCCATGAGTGAGGGTATTGCTATATAAATTATATAATTTGCTGTTCCCATCATTTTTTCTTGTTGTGTATGTCCCCATTCATGTTTCACTGTTGAAGGATTTGATTCATTAATATTTAGAAAGATTATTCCAAAAATAGCACATGATGTCCCTGGCATAGAATGACGTATAACAAGGTTACCTTTGTAAAATGAAAAATAATTTGATTCGAGTACGGCCTGTTCACTATCATTACTTACACTAATATTGTTCATATCTTCCTTGATTTTTTTGAAAACATTTTTAATGGATGTATAGATTTTTAAGGCTTGTTTGATAAATATGGGTGAGATGACTACAAAATTCCCACTTGGATCTACATACATCACTGGATTGTTTCCACAATAAGCATAGAGGTTTAACCCTTGTCCACTTGAGGGATCCAAATAGTTGATCGAATCCGCACTGATGAATCTTCCAATGCTCGGATCATAATACCTTGCGTTGAGATAGTAAAGTCCTGTTCCACTGTCGAATCGATAGCTTCGATAGCGGTATGGATTGGCATTGGCTATGCCCAATCCACTGTCCCACTGATAGACAATATTACCCCACGCATCATATCTGTATTTTGCTACCGTGGTACCTGATGCATCAACGACCTCTATGATATCTCCCTGCAGGTTTTTGATGTAGAAGTATTCAGCACCAAGGTAATTCATCGATAGTATTGAACCGTCAGCATCATACGTATAGTATATAACATCATTTCCTGTTTTTTCAAGCAGCACTAAAGAACCATCAAGAAAATAGGTTGTTGTGTCTGTTCCATTTGATGTGGATGTTCTAATCCCTTGGTCGTTATAGGTGTATGTATAGGTTGTTCCACCGATACTGTGTTCGATTAATCGTCTACCCTCCCAATCAAATGACTGATTGATGTTGGAAGTGATACCTGTTAGATTACCTATTTGATCGTAAGTATAGTAGGCTGTTCTCTGCAAAGAACCACTCACGAAATATTGAACATGTGTTATTTGATCTTTCCATCCCGTTGTCTTATAGAACAGTCTTGTTTCACTTAAAGGAGTACCTGATGGTGTGTATATTGTATACGCATAATGTTTAATCGATGTAAAGTTTCCCCGGTTGTCATCTGTGATTAAATCACCATAGTCATCATAAGTGTATAAAATCGTTTGCTGATAGTTAATGGTTACGATATTTTCGCGTGTTAATCGATTAAATCCATCGTAGACATATTGATAGTTTTCTGTTTCATATGAATTCTCATTTTCTACTGATATTTCTATGATATTTCCTAAAGCATCATATGTAAAATGATGTGTATATTGAACATTACCATCTTTTTTATATGAAATAGATGCGACTACAACACTAGCATTTCCTCTGCCAAATACAGGTGTTTTATAAGTGAAATGTTCCGTGAAACTTAAGGTTTCTATCAAAAGCTCAATGTATTCAAGTCTTCTAAGCGAATCGGTCGTATCGATATGGTTTATTTTGCTGACAGTTTCATTACCTGTTTCATAAAGTGTATACAGGTATTCACCTGTAGTTTCATCATAATAATAGTAAACATCTCGATTATACTGATCCACTTCATAAGTATATTGATTAATATGTCCATCTTCATCATAGTAATAGTTGATCTTATTCCCGTTTTTATCAGTAATTTGTTTGATTCGACCAGTTAAGTCATATGAATAGAAAAAGATGTTATTGTTTTGTAGTTCCTTATATATGGCCAATCTACCAGATTGATCATACACATACGCATAACGATCAACATCATTAAACTTAATTAATTTGATTTGATCTTCATCTGTGTATATGAAAGTATATGTATCTCCTGTGCCATATGTTTGATTGCCTGTCTTTCCTGTTGCATAAGTTATAGAATCGTGCTCCTCGTTAACATAATTTAATGTAACGTAGTTTATACCTGCTATTTTCACTTCAATGATACGATCAAGATCATCGTAATGAAAAGAATAACTTATTCCATCAATTGAAATTCCAGATAATCTGCGATTGCTATCATATGTAAAGTCTTTTACTATTGTGTACTGATTTGATATATCGGTCTCAACTTCTTGTGTTAGAGCTCCATAGTTATTGTAGTCATATGATTTTAAGTGATTATTGGCATTGGTTATCGTTTCTATCAAACCGTTTAGATGATCGGTTTCCAATGTTGTCGTATGACCAAATTCATTTGTCTGGGAGGCGATATACTGATTGTCAGACGTATATGTTGTACTCGACTTAAACCACTCTCCAACTGAGTCAGTATCACCGATAAGTGTTTCTTTTATTTGTTTTGATATACTGTCATATGTAAAAGCTGTTTTTACATTATTAGCCTCTATTTCGGTTAATCGATTTTGAAAATAATCAATCTCAATGGTTTTACCTCCTTCATGAATGACGATAATGTTTCCATTACTATCATATTCAAATGAAGTGGTTACACCATTTGATTCAATAATCTGATCTAGATATCCATTGGTTATATCATAATCGTATTCTGTGTTTAACTTATCACGATAAATTTGGATATTATCAAAAAACGCTGTACCTTCACCTTGATATTCACCGTAAATTCTCACACTGAGTAGTTGGTAAACATCAATCTCGAAAGTTCTCATTTGATATTGCCAATCATCTGTTGATGTGTTAAATGGTAGAAAAATATAGTCTATTTCAGGTGGTTGAGTATAAGGAGGAGCCGAATTATAGTAAATATACTCAATATATAAACCAAAGAATCTTCCGTCACTTACTTGATTATTGTTAGTGTTTAAATACCCTTTATGAGGAACTGCATTTGCCTTTCCCCAACCACCGATGAAATAACTTACACCATTATTAATGAAGCTTGAAATATCTTGATAAAAGTATTTACTTGACCCTCCATCACCATCAATTTTAAGTGATTTCTCACCTAAAAGATCTTGATTTGCATCCGTGTAGAAATTATCACTAACCCAATCTGCACCATTGAGAATCCAATTTACTGTTCCTTCTTCGAATGATGGATTTATCACATTATTGTATCTCGCATCCATGAATCCTTCGGTTAAAGAAATATTGTCAAAATAGGAGTTCGTATTATATCTAGCATTGATTAGTTTTATTCTGACTGTTTGATCTGAAGTAATTTCAAATTGTACATTTAAATGCTTCCATTCTCCAATAACACTGGTTGAATCATAAAAAGTATTCGATGCTGTCTCTACATTTAGTATCGCTGAACCAGCAACTAAATCATTTGTGTTTTTTACTATGCCTTGCAGTGTATAGACGCCTGCTTTTAAGAAAACATCTTGATAAGCATAAGTAGTACCATCATTGTATATTCTTAATGAAGCATCTCCAAACGCTGAAGTCTCAATGTCTTTCTGTATATAACCATTACCCGTTTTTATCCATTTAAGGTTTGATCCTAAATCCTCAAATCCAGGGTTATTTATATAATTTGGTTGTTGTTTCATTGTTTCAGATGATTCAAGTAGTGCGTGGACGATGTAATAATTTGGATCATAGGATATGATTTGAGCATCGTTCAAATAATTGCTTGGATCTAAATTGTAAGTAAAAAGCCCCGCATATTTCCAATATGTAGCGTTTCCAAATGAGTCATAAGCATTGATTGTATGACCATATGTATCAAATATATACTCAATCCATTCAGATTTATGATTAACATATCGTGTCTTTTCATTGCCATAGATAATATTAATGCTGCCAAGATTTGCTGTACCATTTGTTGTATCAGTAATATTGACTGTCGAAACACGAGAATTTGAATCATATACATAGGACACTTTGTGCTTGCTTGTATCATTATACGCATATGATAAACTTGAGGTTATGCTATTAAAATAATACCTAAGTGTATCGCCAGTAGAAAACAATGGTGTTGATGATCCGCTTTTATTAAATCTCTGAATAATTTTATATAATCTTGGATTAGTTGATGCAGTGTAGTATGAGTATGTCTTATCTTGAACAATATTAAAGGTAGCTGTACCGGGTTGTTTTAGTTTGAGTTCAGTTTTTGTCATTATGTAATTAGTATCATACAAAGTATAAGTGAAATCAATTCGATTTCCAACCATATCTGATACATAATTTAAACGATCTGTTATCCCTATATAATAAACAAATAATTTATGATAGTTTCTATCATTTGTGATTTGAGTCAATCGTCCCTGTGAATCAAAGATGTAAGTCATTAGATCGGTTGTTTTAAGTGTTGTTGAAGTGAGCTCCCAATTATAATAAACCATTTCCAACTTCATACCAGAACCGTCTTCTGCGATATAATTGATATAATCATAACCATCATCATAAACACTGTCTGTTTCAGAAAAATACATTCTACTACCATCTGGTTTTGACATAAAATATCGATAGATATCTTCATCGTACTCAATTTTCATGTTGAAATTAGTCTTCCATCCATTACCATATCCAATGTTTTGTGTTCTAGTAGCATTATTAAAATAAAATGTTAGTGATAAAGGTAGATATTCATTATTAACTTGATATTCATTTCTAACAAATGTTAGATTACCCGTATAATCAGAAATATAACCAGTACCCACTTGATCAATATCTTGTGAAGTATATGTCCAATAGTCTTTTAAACCAGATGGATTTTCATATCCAATTCTTATGATAGGACGATTAGAAGAGATGCTGTCATATTGATAAAAGTCTTTAAACTCACCTGTTAAATCGTCTGCAGCAAGTGTAAATCCGAAGTTTGAAGAAGGCGTTTCTTGCCACTCTTTTATGGTCTGTGTCACATCAAATATGACTTGTGTTATTCCTGCATTATAATTATAATAATCGATAACTTCATTAGTATCAAATGAAGGTTTATCCCGAACCCAAGTTACAGTACTTATATCAAAATCTGATGTGTTCTTATAGATATTGACTTGAAAAGAGTTTACTGAAATACTTGGTCTAATAAACTCCAGATGTGCGTATGTTATCACTTGATTCATTACTAATTCTGGCAAATCAAATTTAACTAAACCTTGTGTTTCACAACCTGAAGCTCCACCTATTCTCATTATCGTACTTGCATGATAATTTGTTGTTGGACTTGACTGTGAAACATAGGTATCAACTAATGACATATTGATTGTCGGATTAACAATTGTAGGATCAATGATTACTGGATATACTGCAGTTTTTAACCATTCATCACTGGGTGAAACCGTGACTTCATAGATGTCTTCAGAGATTTGCTTAGATAGTATCTTAACATCCTCTGAGATGTTGTTTTCTGAATCAATCATGAATAGTCCAGAAAAAGAAAAAACAACATCTCCTTGATGATTTTTAAATACTATGCCCTCTTCACTTTGTATTAACTTTAGGTTTTTTACATCATATTCAAAAACAAAAACCAAATTTTCAGAATAAGATTTTATATGAATATTCTCTTTAATCCTGCTACCAGTTAATATATATTCAATATCGGTATTTGTTAATACATTTTCATAAATTATAGATGAAGTCGTTTGTATTAATTCTGTTTTATCGGTCTTATCGTGTTTGTTATTTGTGGTTTTGAACACTGATATCTGAGAGTTTAACAGTCTCCAATTGATTTTGTAACCATCTTGAGATAATTTAATCTTTTCATTTGCCGAAAATAACTTTGGGAATTCAATATTGAACCTGTTCGACTTGTTTTTCAAACTGTTAGTAGATTCTTCTAATGTGTTATCTATGTCAAGATACTTTCCGTTATCTACGTAGTGTACAACATCAGGATAAATAGATACTTCATAAGAACCATCCATTTTTCTAAACACTTTTTCATTTAGACTTCGCATGGACTCGATTTCAAAATCAGCTGGTATGTCTGATTTTTTTACATCAGCATACTCATCAAAATTGAAATCAGTTGTATCGTACTCGATTATATTTTCTTGTAGTTCGGAATCAATGCTTTGAGCTTGGATTATTCTTTGTGGAACAATGCTAGCTAACTGACCTAATAATGCTAAAAAAACAAGAAATTTCTTGCTCGCATCTATAAGTCTAACTAAAATTAAGACTTGGATGTCATTGATTGCTTTTTTCCTAAACATCTTCAATATTCCCCTCTATCGATTTTACAGTTCTTTATATGCATATTCTAACACCCCTTAATCAAGTTAAAAAGGGCGTATATGCCCTAATCAGTAAAAATTACTATGAAAATGTAATGAAAATTTTCACATATAAGAACTTTACTAATTAAAGATTGTGAATATCAAAATGACATTAGTATAAACTGTATAAGTGCTTTTTCATTAATTTTTTATTCAAACATAAAATCACAGTTTCATAATCTGCAAGATTCAAACCCACTTTAGTATCACTTCCAACATCAATCAGTCATTTGATTGGGAGGGTAGACGATTAATCGAACACAGTATCGGTGGAACAACCTATACATACACCTATAACGACCAAGGGATTAGAACATCCACATCAAATGGAACAGACACAACAACCTATTTTCTTGATGGTTCTTTAGTGCTGCTTGAAAAAACAGGAAATGATGTTATATACTATACGTATGATGCTGACGGTTCAATACTATCGATGAATTACCTTGGTGCTGAATACTTCTACATCAAAAACCTGCAGGGAGATATCATAGAGGTCGTTGATGCATCAGGTACCACGGTAGCAAAATACAGATATGATGCGTGGGGTAATATTGTCTATCAGTGGGACAGTGGATTGGGCATAGCCAATGCCAATCCATACCGCTATCGAAGCTATCGATTCGACAGTGGAACAGGGCTTTACTACCTGAACGCAAGGTATTATGATCCGAGCATTGGAAGATTCATCAGTGCGGATTCGATCAACTATTTGGATCCCTCAAGTGGACAAGGGTTAAACCTCTATGCTTATTGTGGAAACAATCCAGTGATGTTTACAGACAGCACCGGATATTGGTTTGGATTCGATGACATCGTAACCGGCCCGATTGATGAGATATTGGTACTAGGACTACTTATTGTAGCTGCTGTCATTGGTATTCCAGGAGCTGCTGATGCACTAGACGATTTAACAGGCGTGTTAAATAATACCTTTAATAGTGTTAGGGAAAAAATTAATGAAGCTAAGAAAGCCATACCAGTTATGATAGTATTAGCAATAACATCTGTGCAAAAAAAATCAAATACTGGAGCATATGCAATTCAATTTTCAGATGGTAATTATTATATTGGAAAGGGTTCTCAGTTTAGAATGTACATGTCAGCGATGCGTGAAGGATTATTGCATGGAAGCACACCTATTTCATTTAGATATGAATATGCTGCAAGCGATAGAGATGCTTACAAAAAGGAGTATATGTGGATGGTTGACTATGGATATTATACAGGAACGCAAAAAATGTATAATAGAATTTGGTCACCCGGAAGGTTATACTATTATTTGGATAATGGATCGCTATATTCTGATGACTATTTGGGGAGATAAGGAGAAGAACATATGAAAAAAGAACTTGTGTGCAAAGAAAAAGATGGCTTTTGGTTCTGCTCTATTTTTCATTATCAAGGAGCAGCTTTGTCTAAAGATGCTGTATTAATCGATGAAAAAAATACTGGCAAATTTGTTTCATATATCAATAAAAAAAGAATTGATAAAATAATCATCGATTTATTCAACTGTGATTTGAATTCTTTAAGTTTCCTCAATGAAATCAAACATGTGAAATACCTTACCATTTTTGGTGATGGTATGATTGATATCTCACCAATTTACGATTTAGAAAATCTCATGTTTCTAGAGATATTGAATCCAAGTGAATTATATCTTGACAGAGTTCGAGGCTTACAGTTTTTTTCTACAAATAATTTTAGAATTATTAAGAATATTGATAAAGCAGTAACTTTGAAAACCTTGAAATTAATTGATCCCATTAGAGATAATTGTAATCTTGATGATTTAAATATGTTGAAGAACTTAAAATCCTTAGAGATATTGAGTTTAACAGGATATAGTCTAAACTCACTAAAAGGTATCAACCATTTAACTAATCTAAAAGTGTTGGTGCTGAATGATTTGAAAGAGCTATCCAATATTGATGATGTGGTAGACTTGAAAAGCAGTTTGACCAGTTTGCGAATTTTTAATTGTAAAAAAATAGAAAGATTAGATATGCTTTCCAAACTGGAGAATTTGCAATTTCTTTCCATGGATAAGCTTAGTCCAATATCCAATATACATTTCATAAATTTATTACACAAGTTAAAAACCTTTATATCTAGCAATACACAAATAATAGATGGGGATTTATCGGCATTAAGTAATGTAGAGACCGCTATAGTTACGCCTGTTAATAATTGGTATCACATGTTAAAACAGGGGAAAATGATTAAGTTTATACAGAAAGAAATGCCATATAATAAACGAAATTATGGTGATGAAGAAATAGAGATTTGGAGAAGAATTAGTTACTAACATCACCTGTTGATAATTGGTGCTAATATAGAACAGTAGACACAAAGAGTAACATAATATCAATTACCTAGTATACTACTTTACATAGACCCATCCAACAACAAAAAATGTGTTCGTAGACGTATCTACCAACACATTTTTATTACAAGAATTTAGTTAACTTGGGTAGTCAAACTATTGTTGCTTTTTCTTCAATTTGCACACAAAAAATCCTTCGTATTGTGTTGTAGGCTTAATCAATAATGTCCCCTCTAAACGTGTAGGTAACTTAGGTATATTTTGATACATATGATCATCAATAGGAACTAGTTCTACCTGGTTCCTTTTTAACACATGTTTAATTATCTCTTCATTTTCTATTGGTAAAATAGAACATGTCGAATAAATCAAAGTCTTCCCTGGCTTTAACAATTTAATCGCTTTATCTAGCAATTCTCTTTGTAGTTTCACTGACTTATCAACAAGTTCCTTAGAAAATGATTGATAGCTTTTTGGTTCACTTAAAACAAAAGTTCCAGATCCGCTACATGGTGCATCAAGTAATATCTGATCAAATCTAAAGAAATCATCTAACTGACGTGCATCTTTTACCAATAATGTCGCATTTTTAACACCTTGTCGATCTAAATTGAATTTGAGTTTTTCAGCTCTAATCTTATGCGTTTCGGTAACAGTTAATCTTGCTTTGTTATGTGTAAGTGCTGCAATTTGTGTTGTCTTTCCACCAGGTGCAGCAGCCATATCTAAAATGTCTTCGTTTTCTTGTGGTTTCATCATGAGTGCTGGTATCATTGAGGAAAGACTTTGGAGATAGATCATACCGTTTTGATAGATATCTAAACGTTCGATATCTTTTTCATTACACGATACAACATAAGCATCATTGTACCAACTAACTTTTTCAAAATTTATGTTTTCCTGCTTAAAAATATACTCAATATCATTCACTTGTGATTTTAATGAATTAACTCTTAAGGATACAATCCTATTTTTAGGCAACTCTAAAAAGATGTCAAGAGCTATCTTTTCACCATAAGCTTCAATTAACATGGTTTTAAACACTTCTAAACTTGACTCATCAAATGTATTATTCATTGTGACCTCACTTCCTTCATTATACTTTAAATGAGTCTTATGACTCAAGAATTACCTTGAGTTTTCATTAAATCATGCCTTTATCATCTTTTATCATATAAAGAGTATGCTATAATAAGAACAAAATGAGAGGATAAAGGGATGACATCGATGCAGAAAAATCCTGTGGTCGGAAATGTCAATAAAATTCTCGTGGGGGCTATCCTATGGACCATTTTTTTCATTCGTCTCTTTTTTAATGAAACCGCATGGAACCAATCCTTTTTAGGTCAAACGATACCCAATCTTTATCAACCAAATACACTCTTTGCCATTGAACTCATCTTTTTTGGCATTTTAAATTTAAATCTTTATCATTATACCGTGGGAAAACGTCATGCCGTTTTAGACTACTCACGGTTTTTTAAAGTTTTCATCTTTATCGCACTTATCGTCTTTTTATCTCAGGCAGCAAGCCTTTACCTCCATATTCCTTTTCATTTTGGTCTGGTCGGTTTCTTTTTTGGAGAAGGTGAGTTTGCCCTTTATCAAAGGACCCTTCCGATTGAAACGTATCTTCTTTACACCGCTTCATCTATGATGTTGATCTTATATTTTTCAGGTGTCTTAATCTATCTCTATCAGATTTTAAAAATGAAACTCACTTTATCATTTGCTTACTTTTTAAGATATCTTCTCATCATCTTTTTATATGGTGTCACACTCTCATACACACCAGAAGGTTTTAATATCTATCATTTGATTTTGATGTCTTTATATGTACTTGCTGCTTTACTCGTCTATATTAAAACGAAATATAGCTTAAAAGCTTTAGTTCTTGCTGTCATATTACTATTCATTTTATAAAAAAATAGAAAAGAGGTTGTATCATGAACGATTTTAAAAACGATTTTGAATTTGAAAAAGAGGTTGTTGATGAAGCACTGCTTGATAATCCCGAACCCAGATGCCCCGTTGTTCTTCTTCTTGACACATCATACTCCATGACAGGCAATCCCATCAATCAGTTAAACGAAGGCGTCTATGCGCTTTATGCAGCACTCCGTGATGATGATTTAGCGAGTGTAAGAGTCGACTTATCTGTCATTTCATTTGGCCAATCCGTTTCTGTCTTACAAGATTTCGCAACCGTATCTGAATCACAAGCACCAGAACTTCGTGTCAATGGGATGACACCGATGGGTGAAGCGATTGTCACGGCGTTAAGAAATATTGAAAACAGAAAAAATGACTATCGTACTGCAGGTATATCCTATTACCGCCCATGGCTTTTTGTGATTACAGATGGTGAACCTACTGATTCTGTATCTGAAGCATCACAAATGCTCCAGCAAGCCATCTCATCTAAAAAAGTTATTTTCTTTGGTATTGGTGTAGAAAATGCAAATATCGAACGCTTAAGACAAATTGCAGGATCAAAGGATCGTGTATTTAAATTAAACGGCTTAAACTTCAAAGAACTTTTCCAATGGGTTTCTTCATCCTTGTCATCGGTTTCTTCATCACGCGTTGGAGATACGATTAAACTTGAAAAGCCAAGTGATGATGTCTTTGAATTTGAGGTTTAATTTTGATTAAATTTTATGGTGCTTCCGTCGTTGGCACCTCTCATTTAGCATCAGAAACACCTTGCCATGATGCACATGGCATACGCATTTTGCCAAATCATCTAGGTTATATCGCCTGTGTGAGTGACGGTATGGGAAGTGCGAAAGCTGCAGAAATTGGAAGCGAGGTTGCTTCCACTTTTGTGCTTGATTATTTATATGATTATCTTGATGAAAAGATGACAGATGATGAAGTCATCGATCTCATCAAGGATGCTTATATCAAAACACATGAAAAGCTTAAAGATGAAGCTGTTAATCGAGAATTAACCATTAAAGATTTAAATGCAACCCTTCTTGTGTTTGTATCACTTGGCCATAGACAGTTCTATGGGCAAGTAGGTGATTGCTCTATGATTGGTAAAAAGGATGATACGTATACCGTCTTAGTCGAACAACAGCGCGGTGAATATGCGAATGCAACGTATAGCATCTGCGATCTCATTTCTGTTGAAAATGGGATTTATAAGAAACTTGAAGATGTTTACCCCATGGTAGCACTCATGTCAGATGGTATTGAAAGTATCAGTATCTCCCTAAGAGACAAAGTGGTAAGTCATCTCTTTTATGATCCTTTTTTCAATGCGTTTATGCATCCAAACTTCCAACAAGAACATGTAACAGATGCACTTAAACGATTTTTAAGTTCTGAACGTATTAATAAAAAGACAGATGATGATAAAACATTATTATTTATTTATGAAGAGGATGTATGAAAAAATACTTTCTTGAAGACGGTTCAAAAATCTTAATCGATGATTCAAAACCAATCGGAAGCGGTGGTGAAGGTTCCGTCTTTAAGCTTGCTAAAAATCCTAACATCTTAGTTAAAATTTATAGTGAACGTGCGCTTGAACGCATGCCTGATATTGAAGTTAAAATTAAAGCCATGGTGAAAAAGAAACCAGGACTTTTAGATTATAATGGGTTGACCATTATTGCTTGGCCAAGTTATGTCGTCTACGATGAGTACCAAAGATTTCAAGGCTACTTGATGCGTCGTGTACAAGCGAAAAATCAATTATCTCACGTGATTACACCGGGACTTCAAAAAGCGAAGTTCCCGCATATCACCTATTATGATCGTGTCGTCATCGCCATCAATTTAGCAAAAGTAATGGGTTTTTTACATCAAAATGACACCATCATCGGTGATATCAACACCAGCGATTTCTTTGTATATCCTGGATTTGAAATTGGTGTTGTCGATACGGATTCATTCCAATTTCAATCAGATCAAAAATTATTTCACTGCAAGGTTTTCACACCAGACTATACAGCACCTGAAGTGATTGAAGCGAAAAAGAAATCAGCTTATGAAGTTAAACGTCTACCCAACCATGATAATTATGGTTTAGCCATTCTTATCTATCAAATCTTAATGTTTGGTGTTCATCCTTTTTCAGCACGTATCAAAGGTGTATTAGGTTTTGATGGTAATGCCATTAACTATACGATGGAAAAAGAAATATTTCCTTATAACTATCCATCAGTCAATATCATTCCACCTAAAAATGCGATGCCTTATGTCTTTTTACCTAAAAATCTTCAAGAACTGTTTAATCGTGCCTTTGCAAAGCATGCATTAAGTAATCATGATAGACCTTCTACCGAAGAGTGGGTTAAAGAGTTAAAGGTTTTAAAGGATTCACTAAAAAAATGTAAAAAGGATAAAACACATTTCTATCCTTCACATTTTCAAAAGTGTCCGATTTGTGCAAGAGAACAAACCAAAGATTATGATTATTTAGTCGATTATTTTAAATCCATTTCAAAAAAATATATCACTTATGATACAGATAAAAAACCTATCGTTGTTGATGAAAATAATGTCTATAACGAATCGATCTTAGGTGTGATGTATACTTTAAAAAAAGGTAAACAAAAAGCTTACTTCTTCGATCCAAAGATGATGGATAAGTATAAGCTGAATGAGCGCATCGAAAAGTTATATCATGAAGGTTGTCCTTCATCCTTAAAACCTTATTTTTCATATCCAACATCGTTGATTAAAAAAGGTGATCTAACGATTGGATACACCACCAAGCATCTTCCAAAAGTCTATCGTGTGGTATCGCTACTTAAAGGAAACCGTGTGGGAAATCTTAAAATCACTGAAAAAGCGAAAATCATCATGGCTAAACACATCGCAAAGCTTTTTGTAGAGCTTGAAAAGCATCATATCGCTTTAGAACTTTCCGAACTTTTTGTCGATCAACAATTAAAACCCTATTTGCCAGATATCGCCTTACTGGGGACAAAAGATAAAGCATTTCCTCCGATGGCATTTCAACGTGAAGAATATTTACCCCAAGAATATTACGCCATGCTTTCTTATCAAGAACATTTAAAGAAACTTGAAGAAGAAAAAGCTAAAATCGAAAAAGAGAAAAAGCGGTTGATCGAAGAAGCACGACAACGTGATTTAGAATTGATCCGATCGCCTTTAGAACCAAAGGTTAAAAAGATTGAGCCGAAGGTCGAAAAAGAAATTGAATTTAAGAATGAAACACCAACAGTAACCTTTGAATTTGAAAAATCACACGCTCCCATAGAAACTGACGATATCATTTCTGAAGTTATTGAAGAAGATCCTAAAGATGTCACTTATGACCTATCGAGTAAAGAGACGATCAAATTCCATTTAGCTGTCATTATTCATACGATTTTACACGATATTCATCCCTTTAAAGCAACTCATAGACTTTCATCAAAACCGATCAGTTATTTTGTTGAAAAAAATATTTTTATCCACAAGAAAACATTATCTGGTGTTGAGATTGATGAAAAGGGTAAACCGATTGAGATATTCCCAAACTATTATCAAAAACAGATGAAAAAAGCCTTGATCATAAAGGATATTGAAAAAATCAAACGTCCTTCATCACGCTCTTGGCAATACACCCTTTTTAAATTGCAACATGGATTAACTAAATGCAGAGTCTCAGAATATCATGATTATCCAAGACATTTGATCAGTTGCCCATATTGCTACAAACAAGATAAGCACGATCACGAACAACTCAGACAATTCACAAAAGAACATAAACGTGGGTTTACGTTTAACTATTTGTTTATCAATCGCTTATTTAATTACTTATTTTTAGCAGCTGGACTCGTTGGTTTAATCTATTTAGTTAACACCAACCCTTTAACAAGCATCACTGACTTTTTAAGTTTAATCAAGTTCAGTGAAAAACTGGAATTAATTAAAGAGTTTATTCATGCTGATGATATCCTTCGTTTCCTCAATCGTGCACTAGACTGGCTTCTTAATATCTATCGATCCATCTTTGGAGGTATGTCATCATGATGAGTTGGATTTTATTTGGATTGTCAGGCTTGTGGTTCATCATCAATATCGTTTGGATGATTGTACTCTTTATTCGAAAACGACGTCAGCTCAGTATTCCTCAAGAAATTAAATTTCAAATTAAAAAGACCATGCGGATCAACATCGTCTATGTTATTATCTTTTCAATTCTAGGGTTTTTATTCTTATGAAAACACTTGTAAATCTGTTAATTATCGGTGTGTTTGCGATGTTACTCTTTGATCCAGTAACTTACCATCGTTTAGAAGCACCTTTAGTTCATGTCATTCATTATGCTTTACTCATCTATGTTTTATGGATTGTATTTAGTGATGTTTTTAGAACTTTAAGAAGATCTTTAGTTGAAAAGTTCGGATTTACCCTAAAACGCTTGAAGCGTAAAATGAATCGTATCAAAAATAGATAAAAAGTGGCATGTTTATGTGCCACTTTTGTCTATTAAATCATATTGAATGCCTGCGAAGATTAAAGCCGCTAATCCGTAAGACCAGTTTTTACCTTTAGGGATAAACTTATATCCTAAATAAGGGAACAAAGGCATAGGAATCGTTGGTCCACTAATCTCAGGAAAATAAAAGTGTCCCTCTTCTTCGATGATGGCATCTAAACAAGCATTAAGTGCTTTTTTACCCGATTCATAAAAGGATTCATCTAATAGATTTAAACGATACCCTTGCATAAACCCAGCAGCAACCAGTGCTGTAAATGATAACTCACGATATGTTTTTCCTTTTTTATTAATGACTGTTTCAAACGCACCATCTTCTCTTTGATAAGGTTTTAATGCAAAAGCTGTTTTTTGAAAGATTTCAATGATTTGATCTTTTTCTACATGATCTCCGATTTGTTCTAAAATCATGGGTAGCGCAGCAATCACCCAACCATTGCCTCGTCCCCAAAAGATTTTTCTTTTCGGATAGTGGGTTTTAAAGGTTGTCCAGTAACTGTGGTACCAAAGATGTTCTGTTTCGTCTTGCATATATTTAGACATAATCCGTGGTTGTCTTGCTGCAACGTCCATCATTTGAGGGTCGTTGTTTTCTTTAGCATATCGTGCAGGAAAAACGGAAAACATCATTAAACTATCAACCCAAATGGACTTAGGGTACAATTTACCTTCTAAAGAATTTCCTAAATGATTAACTGAATCTTCAATGAGTCTGGGTTCATTCATGATGTAGTGAATGACACGATCTGTGAGTTTTTTATAATCTTCATTGTTTGTTTTCTTTGACATATAGTATGTTATCAATCCTGGAGCTGAAGTGTCTGATTGATCAACTCTGGGTGGATTTTTCACATAGTAGTCACAATAAGCTTTAAGAAATGCTGTGTAGCGATCTTCATGTAAATGTTCATCGAGTAAAGAAAGAGCATATCCAAAAAGTGCTTCACCCCACATCCACTTCATTTTTGGATCCCACGTGTTTGTAATATCATCAGCGATTTGAATCATACGTTTCATCACATCCATCACTACCACACCTCTCTTACAACGTTTTGATAATCTAAAACTAAACCGTGATCTTGATAGATGATTTCAAGACGTTCTGGTTTTCTTTCCGATTTGATAAAAGGCGTTTCAAATCGAGGATAATTCAAATTCATCATCTTTTTATCGATGATCAGTTTTTCAGAAAAATTGATACGATATGTTTTTTCTCTATCTTCTAAGAAGATGACAAATCGTGTCATTAAAAGTTCTTCTTGAGTGATCATTCCTACAAAGTTTTCAAAGGATTCATGTTTAGATTTTGAACCCATGGTAACAACACCTTGAATATGTTTACCATAGATGATCACTTCATCTTCTTTTATTTCATAGGCTTTTGAAAACTGAAGTGCACAATACGTATCTTTCACACGAACGAAGATGTTTGTATCTTCTTTAATGACTTCATCAAAACGATCAAAGGGTACGTAAAAATGAACCAATTTTTGTCTTTTTCTTTCTAAGAAGCCCTTTCTAGGTGTTAAGCGATACATTAAAAAGACACGGTTTTCATGTTGAACAACCAGAGGATTAATGCCATTGCCAACCCAATAAGATGGTGAAAAATTTCTTGCAGGATCATCAAACATCGGAGATCCTGGGTGTGTTGAAAAGATATGAACATCATGGGGAAGTGTCGCTTGCCACAGATGATGTTGATCACCAAACGATTTGGGATGATACGCTTGAGCTGATGATAACATATAATCTTTTTGATGATAGGTATAACTATTGACTCTTTCAATAGCAACACCTCGTGTTGCTGGATTTAATATGCTAACTAAGAGTGGTAATAATTTAAGTTTTCTTAAGATAGGTTTATTAATCATATTGAGATCTCTTAAGAAGTTATTTTCTTCTAAATGCCAATCATTAAACATGTGCATTGTCATTTCGATTGATTCAGGATTCGTGAAAGCTTCCATACCCCACATATACATACCTTGACGATCCTTTGTCTTTTCATCGATTTCATATTTGACTTCTTTTAAATCAAGACCCATCGATTCCTTGATAACACCTTTTTCTTCAAGTCTCGCAATATCTTTAATAACATCAGGAACCTGATATGCCTTTGTTAGAAGAAAGAGTGTTGATAAGCGCTCATAGTTATAAGGATGATCTAATATGCCAAAAGCAGCTTTTAATAAGTCATTAACATCTGCATGTTTTCCTGATTTTTTTTGGTTTTCATAACATCGACCTGAGGTTGCTACAAAATATCCCTCAAACGTATGTTGTGCCATGTCTAAGAAAAGCAAATCCAAGATCATTTTTGAATGTGTAACGATATCTTTATCTTTTGCTTGCTCAATCAGTAAGACCAAAGGAGCAATATCTTCTTCATAATAGGTGTTGGAATGCCACTCGATAAAACCGTATGTAAACCGGTCTTTCAACCAATGTCTGATTTTTATTTGAGCTTTCTCAAGATGTTCTAACCCGGTCTTTTGATCGTTAGTAAATATCTCAGATGAAAACATTTGACCAGCTAGATACTCACACGTATGAAAGATAATCTGATGATTTTCAGACCAAAAGCACATTCCATCATCACCAGGTTCATCCATCCAATACTTAAAATTTAAGATGGCATCTTTTAGTTTTATAACTGTGTCATCAGTTAATAAGTGACGATAGTCATGATATGTCTTAATTAATACAAGCATTCTGAAATCTGCACAATCATAACGGGAATTAACAAAATCAATGAGTTCTAGTAAACTTGATTCATCAATCTTTTGTCCTTGATCAAGTTGCACGATTTCTTTAAAGCATTTGACATTCATTTTAATCTGCATGCCAACATCTTCTTTAACAGCCATGATTGACCTCCTTTTAAGCAATGAGTGATTCGATATCCTTTAATCTGAGTTGTTCTTCTTCACTTAATGCTTCTTCGTTCTTACGTTTCTCTAAGAACATATGGATATCTTCTGTGACCTTTTTCGTTAAAACAAAGCGGCGTGCTACAAAGTAGCCGATAATCATTAAGATGACGAAGCTAACAGACATCGCTATTCTAATTCCCCAGATGGCTGTATCTGGTTGCGTTGGATTTTGATTAGCGTCTGTTGGTTTAACATAACCTGATAAAGCAAGCATTAACCCAAAGATCCAGATTGCAATGGCAGATGATACCTTTCTGATAAATGTCATAATACCGCTAAATGATCCTGTAGGTCTTTCTCTTAAAATAAGTTCTCCAGCATCAACAGCATCTGGGAAGATAATCCAGCTCATCAGCTGAGCACCTGCAAAACCTAAAGCTGTTAATCCGGTAAGAATATATGCTCCGATGATATTCCACGATTCTGGGTAGAGACCGACTAAGAAAAAGGCTGATACAGCTAAAGGCAGACCATAATAATAAATCTTCTTCTTATCTGTCTTATTTACTAAGTAGTTAATCACAGGAAATAAGAGAAGCTGAACACCTATGAAAATACCTAGAAAAACAGTGGATGAACCTTGAATTAAGACATAACTCGTAAAATAGATGATACCCGCAGATAATATATCCATCGAAATACTTTGACATAAATACATGTAAATTAATCCTCTAAAAGCTTTGACTTTTAGTGGTTTAGCAAATGTCTTAAACGTAAATGTTGATTTTTCAATGGGAAGAACAGCTCTTTCTCTTGTGAAAAAACCAATTAAGATTAAAGGAAGTGCAAAGAAAATCCCGAAACCTATACCAACAACGACATAAAAGACATCGATACCAAATGCTCCAGCTTTGAACTGTTCTAAAAGCATCGCTGGGATGAGGGTACAAACAGCAGAACTGACTGTTGAAATAATTAAACGAATTAAGTTAGTTGAATTTCTTTGTTTGGTATCTGTAGTGATCTCAGCAGATAATGAACTATAAGGAACCATCACGACGGTTGCTACCGTGCTATAAAATAGGTAAGTTGATACAGCGAAAGCTGCCTTAGCAAGTTCACCTATACTATCACCGAGTGGAAACCACATCAATACATAAGATAATAAGACGAAGATGCCACCATATAAAATATAGGGTCTTCTTCGACCAAAACGAGATCTTGTGTTATCACTAATGACGCCCATTAAAGGATCACTGATGGCATCCCAGAATTTAGAAATTAAAATAGCAGTTGCTGCAAGCGCAGGATTAATCCCAATAATGTCTGTTAGAAAGATTAAATACAAAACGCCAATCATTGCTTGCGAACCGCCACCAAAGACGTCACCCCAAGCAAAAATCATTTTTTCCTTATTGCTAAACGCTTTTTCTTTCACTTGCTTCCTCCATATAACGAAGTCCTTCTTCGATCGCACGCTTTGGATCTTCTGTATTTTGTTCAATGACAAGATAAACCTTGTCATCGATTATTGAAAATAATGCTTTGAATGGAACACTTCCCCTACCTAATGTTGTGTTCTTCGTATCGTCTCCATAGTCTCTTAAATGAATACCTACGATACGTTTATGATAATTCTCGTAGATGGTTAAAGGATTTTGATGCATTAAAGTTACCCAATAAGTATCCATGATCAATTTAAGCGACGGATTCATCTTTTGAAAAATATGATCTAATCTAATACCGTACGTTGTGTTTTTCATTTCATAAGCATGATGATGAAATCCTAAAGTAAACCCTTCTTTCAAATAGAAATCGAGTAACTGGTTGACTTGATTTGAAAAAAGTGATGAACCTATGATTGGAATTCTTGCCCAAAGTGGTAAAACTGAAATGATCAGATATTCAATTTTTAAAGATTTTGCAAAATGCAAGACTTTTTCTTTTTGATGTTTTAATTTACGAAAGGTGATTTGAAGCGATGTCACTTTAATGTCATACTTTTTGAGTAAGTCAATCGTTTCTTGATCTAATGTCATCCGACACGCTTCAATATGATCAATTCCTAAGTCTTTTATTTTTTTAAATGCATCTTCTTTATCTTCTTTGATCCATTTTCTAATGGTATACGTCTGTAATCCTATTTTATTCATGACATGACTCTTGTTCTTGCTTCAAAATCTAAAATCAATGTATAACCACCATAGTTCAAGCGAATGATATCTTGTTTTCTTAACGTTTTACCACCCATCGCATAAGGTGATTCAAATCTTGAATATGCTAAGTCTTGAATGACACTGTTCATTTTAAACATGGAATCAATATTTACTTCGAGTAGAGATGTTTGATCTTCTAAATAAAGCCTTGTTTCATAAGTGACTTGATGAGTGTCTTCATCATAGTTAAGTTCATTAGCTATCATTCTTTCTTTAAACTGCTCAAATGTTTCTCTACTTAGAGAAGACATCTCTGTAACATAATAATGATCGCCTGCTCCGATTTGGATTAGGTCATAATCATCTGTTAAAATCTGTCCAACTGAACCTCTTTTAAGCATATCATCTTGATTTCCTTCTTCATTTGAAGTTTCAAAAGGTGCAAAGGAAAGTACATAACGTGCACGTATACCAATCATGGCATCACCTACACGTCCAAAAATCATACCTAAATGAAGATATGTTGTATCAATTTCATCGAAGAGTTCAATAGGAAAGAAAACATGTGTCGTCTCTTTGACAATCATCGGTTCCATGAATCCTGTTTTCGTTGGTGGTTGATAGATCGTGATATTCACATTCTTCTCTTGGACGCTCATCGGTTGTCTACCATTACCTACCCAATAGGTCGGTGTTCCACTACGTCTAGGTATTTTTGCAGGTTGTGTTGAAAAAACAGATACGCTATTTGATAAATTAAACTGATGCACAGCGTGTTGATCAGCGTATTCACCTACCTGATAAGCTTGTGCGGTTGACATCATAAAATCTTCTGTTTTATACGTATAGACATTGGCTCTTTCAATTGCAACGCCATTGGTCACTGGTTTAAGTTTTGAACTAACCATATCCAATAATTTAAACGTTCTTAAAGGCCATAAATTAACAAGTTTAAAATCGTTTAAAAATTCATTTGAAAACATGTTGTTTTTACTCATGTAGGTAATTGTATTATCAACAACATCAGGATTACTAAAAGCTTCCATCGCCCACTGCATCATGATTTGATGATCTTCTTGTCCTAAAAGACCTTCATTCTTTAACTCTTCAACATCGAGTGATTGTGAGGATTTAATGATCTTTTCTTCCGATGGATCATCAAAAATAGCTTTAATCACTTCGGGTACTTCATAATATGGAAGACTATCGATATTTCTCGCATCCATCATTTGTCTAAATGCGTTGAAAAATCCGTTGGATGATTTTCCCCATCCATCAGGAATATCTTTTGTTTCATTGGGTTGCATGACATAATCGATATAATGTCTCATACGATTCCCGGTATCATCACTCATTCTGTTATCTGAATAACTTCTTCCTGAAGAAGAATTAAAAATATAGTATGTTCTAGGATTTCCTAAATTATCCATACCATCATATTTGAAACTTTGTGATGCCATATCATGCCATAAAAGATCCATAATGATTTTGACACGTTTGACTAGATCTTGATCGTTTGCAAATTGTATGAGATTAGACATCGGTGCGATATCTTCTGGGTAGTAGTTGTTCGAATACCATTCTGTAAAACCATAGGTATAGCGTTGATATAACCAAGATTCAATTCTCTGTTTTGCCATCACCATATGTTCGCTTCCTGTTTTGCCATCAACCGTAAATATTTCATCAGGAAATGTTTGCCCAACAAGGTATTCTTCAGATGCGAAGAGAATCTGATGATTTTCAGACCAAAAACACATGGAATCTTCTCCACCTTGATCCATCCAATATTTAAAGTTAAGTAATACTTCTTTAATATCATCTTTGATATCCTGATTTAAATCATCGGGGTAAGAAAGATAAAGGCGAACTAAGGCATTGACTCTGAAATCAGCAACATCATAGCGACCATTGATATAATCAAAAGTTCCTTCAAGTTCGCTTCTGATAAACGTATCATTCAATGTAATACCTTCAACGGGTTCTCCTAAATGGTCTTGATAAAAATAGTAGAGTAATCGATCTGCTCCTCCAGAATTATAATCGCCTTCTGGACGTGAAGGTAGCGGATCAATTCCCATATTGACCGCAAACTGTATGCCGATACTGCCTAAAAAGATGATGATCACTGCCAATGTGATCCATATGATTTTTTTCATCATTTTTCTCCCATGCGTAGCGTTTAATTCTATTATATATAAAAAATAGAAAGTTTGAACAACAAAGTTTATAATTATGGCTTAATGGCTTCAATAAGTGCAGAAAATGAAGGTTCAATCATTTTCATTTCAATACCTGAATACCCAATGATGATGCACGGGTGTGAAAAAACGTTTTGATCTTCGATCACTGTTGCGTGAATTTTTGCTTGTTCCAATCTCTTCTTTAATGTTAAGAGATGATCTTGTGTGTTGATTTCCATCATAAAATGCAATCCTGCATCATCCCCATGGAGTTTAATCCAAGGATGTGGATAAATAAGATCTCTAATAACTTCTAGTTTTTCACGGTAGTGATTACGCATGCGATTGATATGTCTTTCAAAATAACCGCGATGCATAAATTTATATAAGACATATTGTTCGAAAGTCGGCACTGTGCATCCATGATACGATGACATTTGATGATATTTATGCATTAAGTGCTGTGGTAAGACCATATAGCTCATTCGAAATGACGGTGCCAAACTTTTTGTAAATGTGTTCATATAGATGACGCGATCATTTTGATCGAGCCCATGAAGCGCAGGAATTGGTTTTCCTTGGAAACGAAATTCGCTATCATAGTCATCTTCGATAATATAAGCTTTTTTTTGTGTAGCCCAGTTAAGAAGTTCAATACGTCTTGATATCGGCATAACAATACCTAAGGGGTAGTGATGCGATGGTGTGACGTGTACGGCATGTATATTCCTGTTTTTTAGGGTTTCTACAGATAACCCTTGTTCATCAATGGGTATGTAGTCAATATGCGTATTATTGGCTAAAAAAAGTTGTTCAATTTTATGAAATCCTGGCTTTTCTATCGCATACTTTTGATGTCTTCCAAGCAGTTCAATAATCATGCTGATCATCGATGTACTACCTGATCCAATCACGATACGATCAGGTGTGACATGCATCCCACGATAGATTTCTAAGTATTTAGCGATTTCAATTCTAAGTTCCTCTAAACCTTGAGGTGCTGTGATATTGAGCATTTCATGATGATTTTCAGAGATAACTTCACGAGAAAGTTTTGCCCAAGTTGCATTTGGAAAAAGCGTGGTGTCAACCACATTGGTTTCAAAAGAGTAAAGGTAAGGATCTTGAACCTTTTTAGAAATGCTCTCAAAGTTAAATTGCGCATTCGTTAATTTAAGATCGACTTGTTTTGAAACAAAATACCCTTTTTTTTCAATTGCGTAAACATATCCTTCTGCAATAAGTTGTTGGTATGCTGCTTCCACGGTTAAAGGAGAAACCTTTAACGATGCTGCAAGCTTTCGTTTCGAAGGTAACTTTTGATTTTCTTCATACTTTTTTTCTAGAATTAATCTTTTAAACTGCTCATATATATCAACGTACAATACATTTCTCATATTTCACCATCTGGTATGTTTATTTTTTCTTTATCTGAATATTCATCTATACCAGTTATAAGTATACAATGAAAGTAGATTAACATACAAGGAAGTGTCAAAAAATGATTGAAAATGAACGTTATCGTTTGAACAAAGAACTCGCCCAGATGTTAAAGGGTGGTGTCATCATGGATGTCTCTAATCCTGAACAAGCAAGAATTGCTGAAGCTGCTGGTGCAGTTGCAGTCATGGCTTTAGAGCGTATACCTGCTGATATTAGAGCTGCGGGAGGTGTCTCTCGCATGAGTGACCCTAAAATGATTAAAGAGATTCAAAAAGCGGTGACTATTCCCGTCATGGCTAAGGTGCGTATCGGTCATTTTGTTGAAGCACAAATTTTGGAAGCTATTGAAATTGATTATATTGATGAAAGTGAAGTTTTATCTCCAGCAGATGATCTTCATCATATCGACAAAACACAATTTAAAGTTCCTTTTGTTTGTGGTGCTAAAAACTTAGGTGAAGCGTTACGACGTATTGCTGAAGGTGCATCCATGATTCGTACCAAAGGTGAACCTGGTACAGGTGATGTCATTCAAGCCGTTAGACATATGCGTGAAATTCAAAAAGAGATCAGAAGAATCCAATCACTTCGCGAAGATGAACTCTTTGTTTTGCAAAAAGAATTAGGTGTTTCCTATGATTTAATCTCATTTGTTCACAAACATGGAAAATTACCAGTTGTTAACTTTGCTGCTGGTGGTATTGCTACTCCTGCTGATGCTGCACTTATGATGCAACTCGGTGCTGAAGGTGTATTTGTAGGTTCCGGTATTTTTAAATCAGGAAACCCAGCAAAACGTGCAGAAGCGATTGTTAAAGCTGTAACCAACTACAATGATGCCAAAGTGCTTGCTGAAATATCAGAAGACTTAGGCGAAGCTATGGTTGGTATTAATGAACAAGAAATCGAACTTTTAATGGCTGAAAGAGGCAAATAATCATGGTGATTGGCATCTTGGCAGTACAAGGGGCGTTTATTGAGCATGAACATATTTTAAATGAACTGAAAATAGAATCATTTCAAATAAGAAATAAAGTTGACTTAAATCAAACAATGGATGGTATAATTTTACCCGGTGGCGAATCAACAGCCATGGGAAAGCTCTTAAATGATTTGGATATGATGAATGATTTGAAAAATCTGATTGCTCATGGACTACCTGTTTTTGGAACATGCGCAGGTATGATTCTACTCGCTGAGTCATTAACTAATGATCCCAAACAACATGTCGGATTGATGCATATCACCGTTGAACGCAATGGATATGGTCGTCAATTATCAAGCTTTTATACAGAAGATTTATTTGATGGCAAACGTATCCCCATGACTTTTATCAGAGCACCCTTTATCAAAAAGAAGGGTGAAGATGTCAACATCTTAGCAACTGTTGATGGTAAATGGGTTGCTGCAAGAGAAAAAAACATGCTGGCTACAGCATTCCATCCTGAATTATCTAATGATGTAACTGTACATGAGTACTTCTTAGAGATGATTTCATCTCTGAGTTAGTATGAGGATTGCTCAATTCCCCCCATTGGGTAATCCTCTATATAAAAGGGCAAGTCCTTTCTCTTGCCCTTTTCCTTTTTTTATTCTTATGCTTTCTTTTCAAGTAATCCTTTAATGTCAGTTAACAATTCTTCAACCGTTGGTGGTTTTGGTTTTTTAGCTTCTTCTTCAGCTTTTAACTTTTCAGCTTCAGCTTTTGCTTTGAGCTCTTCTTCATTCAATTTAGCTTTAGCTTTTTCTGCAAGTGATGACATTTTTGTCATCGTTCTTACGATGATAAAGATGACCAACGCAATGATTAAGAAATCGATCACATTTTGAATAAATAAACCCCAATAAATGGCATTTTCTGTAATACCAGCCGCTTCATCTGCAGGTGTTAAGATGGTTTTAATATCTTCGAAACTCTTCTTACCCGCAATTAAACTAATCACTGGCATCAAAATATGATTAACTAAACTGGAGATAATCTTTCCGAAGGCTCCACCAATAATGACAGCTACTGCTAAATCAAGCACATTACCTTTTGTCACAAACTTTTTAAAATCTTGGAAAAACTTTTTCATATCAAATGACCTCCTTTAATCTTGATTATAGCACCGATTTAAATCAAATGTGTTTCAATGTGATATGCACATAAAATAAACCACCCCACGCGGGGTGATTCTTCACAATTTAATATAACCTACACCAATTCCCTTAGGTCCAGTATGTGCGCCAACAACAGGTGTTAAATAAGCGACAATAACTTCTCTTTCTGGGAAAGCTTTTTTAATTTCTTTTACAAACCAATCGACGTATTCATCAGCATGTGCATGTGAAATATACGTTAAAACGTTTAAATCTTTCGTTTCTTCAATGTATCTTTCTAAAACACGTTGATGAGCCTTATGAATTGTTCTTATTTTTTCAATCGATTCAACTCTTCCATCATCTGAAATATGAAGTAATGGTTTGAGTTGTAACATGGTACCCAAGGTACCTTGAAGTTTAGATAAACGACCGTTTTTCACGAGATACAGCAGTGTATCTACTGAGAATATGATTTTATCATTATCTCTGATGCGTTCTAGATAAGGTAATATTTCTGCAACAGATTTACCTTCAGCTGCTAATCTGTGTGCTTCAAGAGCCATGTAAGCTTCTGCGTAAGCGAGTGTCAATGAATCAAATGCTGTGACTTTGATTTTAACTTCACTAGCAATACGTTTAACAGCTTCATATAAACCGGAAAGTTTGGATGAAATCGTAATGACTAAAGCTTCATCATAACCTTCTTTTTCTAGCTCTTCAAAATATGAAATCATCGTTCCAGGTGACACATAAGATGTTCTTGGAATGTCGTTAGGATCTTTTTGAATTCTTTCATAAAAAGTTTTGGCATCCATTTGGACAAAGTCATCATAGGCTTCATCTGTTCCGAAGTGAATCACGGAACGTAAAATTCTGATATCTTTTGGATAATCAAGATAATCAAGACCTGCATTACTGCATACGAGAATAGCTACTTTGCTCATATAATTCTCCTTTTTTTAATCGTTACTTATATTTTACCAAGCAATGCTTGGATTTGGTCAATTGTTTCATATTTTTTTAATCTTGATGGGTGTTGATGCCCTTTTGTAAATAGAATAATGCGTATGCCTAAACTTTCAGCAACTTCTGCATCATGGAGTGTATCTCCAATCATGATGACATCTTTGGGATCAATGTTGTTTTCATCCATAAATCTTTTTCCTACAGCAATCTTAGAGGTTGCGTAAACATTGGTAGTACCTAAGATGCTTTGAAATAAGTGTTCAATGTGATAATGCTTTAATTGTTCATGTAAATTTTTTTCTTCAGAGGCTGATAATAAAACGTTGATATATCCTAAGTTTTCACACGCTTTAATCGTTTCAATCACGCCATCATGGAGTGGACATGCCAAACTTCTCGGTTGATATCTGTCAATAAAACGATGTGCTAACTCTTTAAAACTTGTTTTCTTTAAATCATAAACGATATCATAATAAGCTTCAACTGGAAATGTAAAAATCATTAAATATTCTTCAAAGGTTACAGGAGGTCTATTTTCTTCTTTTAGCATTTCAGTTAAGATATCATAACATAATCTGGCATCATCCAAAATCGTGCCATTAAAATCCCAAAATATATATTTCATAATGCCTCACTTATGGTAGGGATGATGTTTTAAGATCATCAATCCACGATAGATTTGTTCAATTAATATGAGTCTCATCAATTGATGAGGAAATGTCATTTTAGAAAAAGATAAGGTACTATTTGCTCTCTTGAAAACCGCTTCAGAAAGGCCATAAGAGCCACCGATGATAAAAACGATATCTTTTGCTTGATACGTCATTTTTATATCTAAGAGTTCAGCAAATTCCTCACTTGAATACATCTTCCCTTGAATCATTAGCGCGATAACATCATCTTGATCTTTGATTTTAGAAAGTATGCGTTCCCCTTCAAGTTCCATACCCTGAATGGATGCTTCATCTAAGACTTCAATCATTTCAATTTTCGTTGGACATTGCTTGACGTAATAATTGATTTGATCTAATAGACTCTTTTGATTCATTTTCCCAACTGCGATAATTTTAATCATAATTTGATACCAGGTAATCCTTCTTGAGTCGCATAGTAAACAACGACTTTTGTTGGATCGTCAAAACATTTTACAATCGCTTCATCGATATCATCAATGGAATTGCAGTCTTCTGAAATATGTGCAACGACCCAAATACTTTTTTGAGTAATAAGTTTATTCATCAGGGTTGCAGCATCTTCATTGGATAAATGTCCCTTTTCACCGACAATACGTTTTTTTAATAAAAAGGGACGTGGTGATTGAAACAACGTGAAGGGATTATGATTGGCCTCTAATAGATAGAGATGTGCATCTTTTAATAACTCGTAATAGCTTTCATCAACATAACCCGTATCCGTTAATACAACCATTTTATGTTCATCACTTTGAATCACATAGCCTACAGGTTCTTCCGCATCATGTGAAAGCATAAAAGGGGTTACTTTTAGTTCACCTATAACAAAGGGGATATCAGCTGATATGATATGTGTTTGATGAAACATCGAAACCACATCAATGGGAAGACTATTTAAGGTTCCTTTTGTTAAATAAACATCCTCAATTGCCCCATATTTTAAAAGCATTTTCAAGCCTATGATATGATCGTGATGCTCATGGGTAATAAGGATGGATTTGACATCAAAAATGTTCTCTTGATAGTCAATCATCTTCTGTTTCATTTTTTGATAAGAAATGCCAGCGTCGATGAAGAGTTTTAGACTTCCTACTTTTAAGTAGGTTGCATTCCCTTTTGAGCCGCTGGCAAGCACGAATATTTCCATTTTACTTCACCTTCTTTTATCATATCATAAAAATGTGTGAGATTTACGAATAAAATGAAAGTGGTTGCATAACCCTCTAAAAAATGCTATATTATACTTGCTTGTATGAAATACATTGAAGGAGTGAACACAATGAATCAAACAAAAACACTAAGAAAGCTTGCAGTAGTCGTGCTAATTTTTGCTAGCTTACTTACGTTAGCCGCATGTAGCAGTAGTGAAAAAACTCCTTACGGTAGCATCTCTGATGACGCATATCTGACGATTGGTGACATCACCGTAACGGAAAAGGAATTATATGATCAATTGCGTATGCAAGGTGCTTCAGTTTTAGCATCCATGGTCGATGAAACAATCTTCGCAGATCAAGTTGAAGACGTCGAAGCATTGATTGTAGCAGGTGATGAAGATTTAAATACATTCTTAGATGAAACCATTAATAATGCGATTCATCAAATCACCGATTTAGAAGATTTAGAAAAATTTTACACTGAGAATCCTGATCGATTTGTTCGTAACATCGAACAATTCGTTGACTCTTTATACCTCTTGGATAACAGCATTGACATTGCTGCAGTGAAAGCAAGTATCTTAGGATTAGCTGGTAATTACGAAGGTTATGCAAGTATTCCCATACTTCTTGATCGTTACGTCTTAAGAGCAACTCAAAGATATTATGCAAAAGACTTGCTTGAAGATGAAGTTCTTGATGAAGATGATCCTAACTACATCACAGAAGCTAATCTTGTGAATTACTACAAGACAAATCTTGAAGGACGTTATGATGTCGATGCACTTGTCATTCGTTTCATTAACTTAAATGAAGCAAATGCAGCGCTTTACCAAGCGAGCATTAAATCTGACTCAAAAGGTTTATGGTACAAGATTCCTGATATCCGCATCTCAGCTGGTAATCCAGGTTATGTTGACTTAAACGATGAAACACCTACAGGTTATGGACATATCGTAACTATCTTAAGTGATTTAGGTCTTTTATCAAAATTAGGTAATGATCGTGAAGATCGTTCACAAATTTCAGTTGCAGATTATGAAAATTACTACAAACGTTACGTGATTAGCACAACACGTGAAACAGGTAGACCTGATGAAGCATTAACTGCAGCCGATGTTAAATTAGAATTTGTTAATATTTATAATATTTTAAACCCAGCAAACAAAGTTGAAGTTGCTGTTGATGGTTCAATCGTTGCACAAGCTGGTTCAGCTTATTCATCCACATTTACGTATGATGATTTAAACGACTTAAATTCAAGTTTAATGAATCATGTGTACACGACATTAACCGCTGAAACACAAATGGATGACATCAATGATTTAACAACACAAAAACCATTCTCATCACGCGTTCAAACATTTGGATCTTCTCGTTATTTAGTCTACAAGACAGATGATGAATCAGATACTGAAGAAGGCATTTTAATTCCTAGCGAAGATGATGAAGATGTTGAAGTATTTGCTGATACAGATGCAGCAAAAGCTAAGAGAGCTGAAGCGTTTGAAGAACTTCTTGATAGCAAATTAACATCAACGTATATTTCTACAAAAGTTTCTAAACTTTACGAAGATAAGGAATTAAACATCTTTGATAAAGTCGTTCGTACATTCTATGAACAATCCTATGGTTATGAAGGTTCGACTAAAGATAAGTCAGGCGATGTGATTGCAACCATCGATGGCAACGATATCTTAGTTGACGATTTCTATCAAGAACTTGAAAAGTCATATGGTATTAACTTAGCACTTGACCTTGCTTCAAACAAACTTCTACTTGAATCAGAAGATTATGCTATTGATGAAGAAGAAATGGATTCTTATAAGACTCAATTCGAAGATATCATCAGCCAATTTTCTGCAGACAACTTTGCATCAGCTGGTTTCCCAGCATCGATGGGTAGAGAAAACTTCTTACTTCTTGCCTTTGGTTCAAAAACTAATGCAGAAGCTATTAATCAACTTTATGTTTATCCAGAATTAAGACAACAATACATGGATGATATCGAAGGTCACTACGGTACTGAAGATTACACCATTTATGAAAAACTTGCTGATTTAGCTGAACTTCAGTTTAACAACTTTAAGTCAATCACTGTTAGCCACTTACTCGTTTACTTCGATGAAGATGGCAATGGTACACCAGATAATCCTGCTGAATATTTAAGCGAATTAGATGCAGCATCTGTTGCACAAATCAAAGCTGGTTTAGTTGAACTTGTTGAACTCGTTTATGATCGTATTGGTAACTATACGGGTCATGCAGCTGGTTTAACAGCAATCGCTACTGAATTCAACAATTCAGGACGTATCTTACGCGGTAGCGTAACACCTCCATACGATTATCAAATCGAACAATTATGGGCTGAATACCGTCAACTTGGTTTCTATTTGAAGTTTGAAAACATTTCATCACAAATTACCAACACATCAAACTTTATTACAGGTTCTTCTGTTTTAGATCCAGTCTTCTATAATAGAGCTGTGGCATTACATCAACAACTTGTTGAAATTGAAGATGACGATGCGAAGTTCCCACTTCTAGACCTTTATGGAACAGTGATTACTGAAACAGCACTTGATGAAGTTATGAGTGATTTCGGTTGGCATTTAATTTTAGCAACCAATATGGGCGAAACAACATCAGCAATCTTCAGTGCATCTGATGATGAAGATGGTAAATACGTTTCCGCTGATGATGACACATTGAATGTTTACAATGAAGATTCTGAAACCTTAACTGCTTCACAAATTGAATACTACATCACTGAACAAAAGAGTGAAGAAGGCGTTGTACTTCCAACAGATGTTCAAACAGCAGTTAACAATTATTTAACACCTGTATTAACACGTTATAACAACACTTACATGCAAAGAGAATTAATCTTTATGCTTGTTCAAGATGTTGACTTTGTGAATGCAGCTGGTGCAGATCGTTTTGATACGATTCGTGAAATCAACTTACGTCAACTTGATGAATACTTATTATCAGCTGATGGTGTGTTTGATCAGAACTATGAAGACCTTTATGGTACTTGGTTCACCATTTTAAAATCAGGTTTATAAGCAATAAGCGGCTAAGTTAGCCGCTTTTCTTTTGGTTAAAAGATAAAAAAAATAAGGAGCAGTAGCTCCTTTTCAGTCTGTAGACAAAGTATCTCATTTTGAGGTACTTTTTTTATATACCCTATGATTTTTTAAAGAAATATGATTTTAACTATATATAAATATATAGTTAAGTGATAAAATAAAGCCAAAAGGTGGTGTTTTTATGCTCACGCGTAACCAAAAAAATAATCGAAACAATGTCTTCATTATGGATATGGAGAAAATCATTCCTAACAATCACCTCATCCGCAAAGTTGATAGAGCCATCAACTTCGACTTCATCTATGATATCGTTTCTGATTTATACGCAGACGAGATCGGAAGACCCTCGATTGATCCCGTCGTTCTCTTCAAGATCGTCTTCATCCAATACTTATTCAACATTCGTTCGATGAGAAGAACGATTGAAGAGATCGAAGTCAACGTCGCATATCGATGGTTTTTAGGATGCGATTTCAACGATGACATTCCTCACTTCTCCACCTTTGGTAAAAACTATATGAGACGTTTCGAAGGGACAACGGTCTTTGAAGAAATCTTTAATACGATTTTATATCAAGCGATGAAGCTTAAACTCGTTAAGATGGACAACATCTTCGTCGACTCCACACATATCAAAGCCTACGCGAATAAACGACATGTCAACGATATACTCATCAACGATTCGACACACCGCTATGTCAAACAGCTTCAAGAGGAGATCAATGAACTGCGTGTTGAAGAAGGAAAACCTGAAGTCAATTTTGATGAACCCAAGAAAGTGACCAAGAGTTTAACAGATCCTGACTGTGGAATGTTTCATAAAGGTGAAAAAGAGCGTCAGTTAGCCTATAGCAACCAGGTCGTCAGCGATGAAAACGGTTGGGTTTTGGCATCTGAGGTCTTCCCTGGAAATCTTCATGATGGTCAAACAGCCTTGGATACCGTGATCGATTACATTGAGGCACATGATGAAGTAGAGGTCGCAGTGATGGATTCGGGCTATGACAATCCCGTGTTACTCCACGAGATCTACAAGCGCGATGTATTACCTGTCATCCCCTACAAGAGACCCCTTGGAAAGGCGGGTCAAGGGGGAGCTGGTGGTGAGATGTATATCACCAAGTTCAGATTCAAGTATATCGATATGCATGACTATTACATCTGTCCAAACGACATGATTTTGACCTATCGTGGGACGAACAAACTCGGTTATCGTGAGTACAAGACCTCGGTCAAAGATTGTATGAACTGTCCACTCAAAGCGCACTGCACAAAGCAGAAAACTAAAGTACTCATGAGACATCAGTACGAATATGTGAGACCGCTCACTCGAGAAGCTCGTTTATCAGAGACAGGGAAAACTTTATATCCCAAGAGAAAAACATCCATTGAGAGGGTGTTCGGTATCGCTAAGATGAATCACTGTCTGGGATTTACCTATCTTAGAGGACTTAAAAAGAATGAGGATCGAAGCCTCATGATTTTCAGCATGTACAATTTAAAGAAATTAGCCACACTCATGTGGTAAATCTCTTTAAGTTCTTATCGATATTGAGCCAAAAGAGCTCATTTTTTTATTTTTATCCACAAAAACAAAAAAAGAGTCGATCCAAACAGATATTCTGTTTAGAAAAGACCCTTTTGTCTACAGACTGATAAGGAGCAGTAGCTCCTTTTCTATTTGATTTTATGCTTATAAAATTTCATCTTATCCATGACGGACATCATTTGTGTAAATGTACCTTCTACAGTATCTGTTAGCGTATCACCTAAGACTGTAAACTTAGAATCAATCGTATCGATAAACCATAATAGTAATGCTTCTCCTGTTTGTGGCTTTTTAGGTGATCCAAAATTATATTGTCCATGATGTGAAATAATCATGTGCTTTAACATAAGAACTTCTTCAGTCTGCTCATAACCTAGTTCACGTGACACGCGGTCAATGTCTACAGTTTGCATCACTAAATGCCCGATCAACAAACCTTCTTTCGTGTATTCACCATCAACACCACTGATCTCATTAATCTTCGACATGTCGTGCAAAATAGTTCCTGCATAAAGCAGATCACGGTTTAAATAAGGATATACATGAATAAAAGGATCAATAAGTTTTAACATCGTATAGGTATGATAGGACAAACCACCCACATAGGCGTGATGGAACTTGGTTGCTGCAGGGTGAAGATAAAAGGTTTTTTCATTTTCTTTATATATTTTTTTCGTGATTTTCTTTAAAATTTCATTTTCAATTTTATTTAAATAAGATTCAATCCCTCTTTTAATCGTCATCATTGGGATTGGTGCATAGATATAAAACTTTTCTAAAATTTCTTCTAACGCTTCATCATCAAGCACTTTTTCAGCTGGGGTTATCTTGATGCATTTTAAAACAAGCTCATCTTCGATCTTTACCATAGCGAGCGCTTCGAACTGATAAACTTTTCCCATCGATAGTTCGCTTAATTGTTCAAACTCAAGTTTTAAATTGATGTGTTCACCATCGGTTGTAACAACTGTTGTGTTGCAGAAATGTGCACCACTATTAATCGACTCAACTTTGGCTACGATCGTATACTTTTGATTTTCATTTAGTTCCATAGATTTACTCCTTGATATGTGCTAGAAGATAGGCTTCTAGTTCATTTTTCTCATTTTTAACGCGACCATTTAAAACTTCTTTAACCATTTCTGTTTGCATCTGCTTGACCCAAGCACCCGCTTTTTTATTGGCAAGTGAAATCATATCGTTAGCTCTAAGTTTTAAATCAAGATCACTTTGAATCGGCAAGTTTTTAAATGCTTCTTCGATTTGACGTTTAAAGTTTTTGGCTTTCCCTAAGATATGAGCAACCTTGTTACCTAAGAGGCACAAATCAAGGCCATAGGTATAAAGCGTATAAGGATCATAGGGTTGTGGCTGATTAGCTAAAAAGCTTCCCATTTCATAACGATGTCTATGTTTGTTAGAAAATGTCCATTCTTTTGGAACGCTACCGTGCAGTGTAAATGCCATCGTGAAGAATGCATCTACATAAGGCATATCATCACATGTTAATGCATATTCTAAACCTTTGTTAAGTCCAGGTAATACGTCATGTACCTGTGTCGTTATCATGGATTGAATCGCTCGTTTAACGTAGGGTCCTTTAAACATTTTTATCAGTTCTACCAAGATACGTTCGTTGGCAACATTTGATAATTTATGTCTTAAGGATGTAATAGCATCTCTTGTATTTCGATCGATTTGAAATCCTAATTTTGCTTGAAAATAAAAGGCTCTCATCATGCGAAGTGCATCTTCATCAAAGCGCTGAAATGGCTCACCTATCGTCTTTATCAGTTTGTTTCTTAAATCTTCTTTACCACCGACATAGTCAATAACTTCACGCTTGTCATTCATCAACATACCGTTGATTGTAAAATCACGACGCTTGACATCATCTTCTACTGTAGCAATAAAACTAACCTCTTCTGGATGTCTTGCGTCTTGATATTCTCCATCAACACGATAGGTTGTTACTTCAAATTGATCCGTACCAAAAAGAACGGTTACTGTTCCGTATTTAATGCCTGTAGGTACCGTTTTAAATAACTTAGCAACCTGGTAAGGTTTCGCATTCGTTGTGATATCGATATCTGTAGTAGGTACACCTAAAAGGTGGTCACGTACTGCACCACCCACGATATAACCTTCATATCCATTTTCTTGTAAAACATTAATAACTCTAATAGCTCTGTTGATTGTACTCATTTTTTTCACCGTAAATATTATACCATGATTCATATCACATGGGATTGTGTTTCTGTTGAGTATCGCTAAATATCATGATAGGATAATGTTGAGGTGGTTCTATGCGAAAAGTGATCTTATATATTGCGATGAGTTTGGATGGTTATATTGCTGGGCCTGACGATGATCTCTCATTTTTGAATGCTTTTGATCATCTGGATATGGTGAAAAGTTCTTATAAAGATTTGTTGAGTCATATTGATACCATCTTATTAGGAAGAAAAACCTATGATTGGATAGTTAATCATTCGCCTTGGCCATATCAAGGACTTAAGACTTATGTCTTCTCATCAAAACCCTATGAAATTCCTTATGGTATCATGACTAATGAAGATCCTAAGAAGTTAGTTTTAGGTCTTAAAAAACAACCGGGTAAAGCTCTATGGCTGATTGGTGGTGGGGTATTAGTTCAATCACTTTTAGATGATCATCTTATCGATGAAATGGTTATTGCCATCACACCACATCTATTAGGTGGTGGTACAAAACTATTTGGCAATCATCAATTGGAATTTGATCTCACCGATGTCAAGCATGAAGAAAATTTGATCTTAGTCACTTATCAAAAAAAAGCGGTCTAGATTTATATTTAGACCGTTTTCATGTATTAATCTTTTATAAAGATGCCGACACCAATGACATCTGGACCGATATGTGCTCCAACCACAGGTGTTGATGGTGCTTCATACAAGTTTTCTAATCCTAACTCATCTTTTAATGTTTCAACAAAAAAATCTCTCAATCTTGGATTTCCTGTATATAAAATATACGCATCAAAATTTCTTCCATTTGCATATGCTTGAACTTTGCTTGATATGGATGACAACGCATTTTTGATGTTTCTAATCTTTTCGATGGAAACGATATGCCCAGATTCTTGAACTTGTAAAATCGGTTTAATTTTCAACAGTTTACCCATGAATGCTTGCGCACCAGATAAACGTCCATTTAAAACGAGTTGAGTTAATGAATCAACAGCAAAGAAAATGGTGTTTTTCTTACGCATATCTGATAATTTCTCTTCGATTTCATCAAATGTTTTTCCCATTTGTAACATCTTATCCGCTTCTAGTGCAAATAACCCTTCAGAAAAACAGACTGTCTTTGTATCAAAGACTCTGATTTTCATTTTATCTTTAAGTTCTTCTGCTGCAAGCGAAATCGCGTTATGCGTTCCTGAAAGTACGGATGCGATTGTTGTAACAAAAAACTCATCATAACCTTCTTGATAAAGATCTTCAAAAAACTGTATCACTTCACCTACGGAAGGTTGACTCGTTTTTGGTACCATATCTGGATGATCCCTCATGATGCGATAAAACTCATCTGCTTTGAGTTCAGAGCCATCTAAATAGCCTTTTTCATTCATAAATATTTTAATTCGAATCATTTTAACATTGTGGTCAAATGGATAGTAATCTAAGCCACCTGTTGATGTATCTACAATTGCACGTTTCATGGAGTACCCCCAAATTTTATATATATAACATATTTTAATATATGCTTAAACAACGCATTTCTATGCTATCACAAAATGAAAAAAGTGTAAATATGATATACTACTATTGGTGATAAATGTGCGTTATTTAAAGGAAAAAACTATCTTATCCTATGAAGTCAATAAATCTGTTTTTATCGCTATTCTTTATCCTTTAGAAACCCTTGATGATCTTCAGTTATCGCTAGAGGATGCAAAATCCCTTTATCCAAAAGCTAATCACTACTGCAGTGCATCTCTATATGGAGAAAACCAGGAACAACAAACTGCCTCAGATGATGGTGAACCCTCAAGAACTGCAGGTATTCCCATTTTAGAAGTTTTAAAACATCACGATGTTACTAACATCTTATGTGTCGTTGTCCGCTACTTTGGGGGTATTAAACTGGGATCAGGAGGACTTGTTAGAGCGTATACGAAAGCTTGTGCGGATGTCATGAAAATCGCTAAGTTTTATGAGAAAATCTATTTACCCAGTTATTCAATCACTTTCAGTTATAAACATGTCTCTGAAATTGATCACTATCTTTTAGATAAAGCTGAAATTAATGAAAAGAAATTTACCGATGTTATTTCTTATGATGTGTCACTCAAAAGAAAAGATGACAACTTAGATGACATCAAACATCTTTTCATCGGTTGTACACCTTTAGATCCACGACTATGCTATATCGATGCATAGTCTTTTTTAATTATCGAAATGTCCAGAAAGATACGATGAACCCTCTAAAGCTTGATCTATCCAGTTGCTTCTCATGATGAGATATGTATGAACATAATCAACTTGACCATCATATGTATCTCTGATCAACATTTCCCAAGGGTTTGGCCAAACATAGGTTGATAAAATAGGCCATTTTTCAAAATTACGAGCTGCCATAGCTTCTAATGATTGTCCTAAAACGGGAATCATCGCACTCATTTCAGGTAAAATATCTTCATAATACATTTCAAAACGTTCTTTAAATGCTGTTCTAATACTAGGGATTTGCATCATTAAAATGAACATGCGATTTTTCCATTCACGCATACCATACCAGTTATCTGGTCCATAATCGATATAATCTGCATTTCCATATGCAAAATCAAAATCCCATAAGGGTCCATAGCTGATCGGACCTGATGCATGTTTAATCATAAAGACTGAACTCCAACCAACATCGACATTTTTAGCTATCTCGTGAATCAGGAAAAAATCAATCGCGTTATCGACATCTAAAAATAAATCATAACCCTCTTTTTCAATAAGTGCTGTTTCTAAAGCATACATATAGCTTTGTAGATGCTCTGCATGGGCATTCGTATAAAGAAGATCATCTGGATCAGGATCTTTAATCTGGTAAGGATGACGATCAACTAAAAACCAGTCAAAACCTTCAGGAATTTCTTGTTCATAAAAACGCATATCAAGTTCAAATAAATAATTGGTATCGACGACTCCCGCTTCTGATAGAAGTCCTAGTTTATTGGGGTGATTTTCAATTTGCTCAGTGAGTAAGTAAACCCCTTGGTATTCATCGTTGATAAAAAGTTCAACAAATCTAATGTCTAAATGATAATCAATGTGTGAGAATAAAGTTGCCATCTTATGCGTAATGGCATTACGAATCAATGATTTATCGGCATATTCAGCGAGTAACACGTAGTTTTTTGCTTCTTTCATCCCTAAGATTGATGTGTTTTTATCAAAGTGTAACCGATAGGGCTTTTTGGGGTAACTCCACCATGTTGAATTACCGCGACCTCTGACTTGTGCTTCACTGGTTTGGTGATCGACAATATCTTCACCATTCTTTTTTGTTTCAACTCTAACATTGGTTTGTAGATAAGTATCTTTGTTAATCTCATTTGCGCCTACGTTTAAGTTTAAGTAGATTTTTGTTTCATTTAAACCGGAATCTTCAGCGATAAACATTACGTCTTTCTCAAAGGTGATCTCAGATCTACCCCGTTTAATGGAAACATAAAGTGTTTCTTCTTGATCGTAAAAAGGTGATTCATAGATAAATTGACCTTCAGATGACACATCACCGATGGTAAAAGTTATCTCATACTTATCATCGATAGCAATATCAAAATCATCGTTAATCTCATCAGGAATTTGAGCAAGAATATCAGCTTCCATCGCTAGAATATCTTCATCAAAGTTTAAAAACGCATCACATGATGATGCGCTAAACAGAATCCCTAACATGATAACAATCAGTACCAATTTTTTCATCATTCACCTATCAAAAAGCATAGGTTATCCCTATGCTAATTAAAATATCCAACTAAGAGTTGTGAGAGCTTAACCATAACTTCTGATAATAAATGAGCCATCACAAGTGCAAGTAAAAAATAAGCTGCTTTAATTTCCCAAATCTTAAATTTTTCAAATTTGTTTTCGATATGAAGTGCTCTTAACACTCTTAAAGAAACAGCAAAGAAAATAATGAGTGATACAAAATAGATCAGTTCATCCATAAGAAACCTCCTAGAGTTGACCTGCCTTACTCTTCTTAATATTTTCCTTTAACTCTTTTTCTAATTGAAAGAAATCAACGTTTTCTTTTTTAGTCAATTCAAGTTTTTCCTTCTTCATCTTATCAAAGGCATTTCTTGCTTGTTCAAGTGTTTGTCCGATTTGTGCTTCAAGCGCTAAAATGGATAAGACATTATCTCTAAATTCAACTAAGGCTTGTTCCAAAACGACATATGTCACATCTTTACCACGTTCAAGTTTTACATGCCCATGTTTAACAGAAATGACAATGGGAATATGGTTATCTAAGATGCCGACTTCACCATCTTGACTTTTGATAATAGCAAAATCGATTTCATCTGTGATGGTTTTACCCTGTTGGGTAAGCACTTTAAACATCATAAGTTTTTCGCCTTCTCAATGGCATCATCAATCGTACCAACCATCATAAATGCATCTTCAGGAAGATGATCATGTTTGCCATCAATTATTTCTTTAAAGCCTCTTATGGTTTCCTTGAGTGGAACAAACGATCCCGGTACACCTGTGAACTGTTCAGCAACATGGGTGTTTTGTGATAAGAAGGTCTGCAGACGTCTTGCACGATGAACGATGAGTTTATCTTCATCTGTTAATTCATCCATACCTAAAATCGCAATGATATCTAAGAGTTCATGATATCTTTGAATCATCTTTTGGACGGTACGTGCGACTTCATAATGTTCTTTGCCCACGATATGAGGTGCTAAAGCACGAGAGGTTGATGCGAGCGGATCTACCGCTGGATAAATCCCAATTTCAGTTAATTTTCTAGAAAGGTTTGTTGTCGCATCCAAATGCGAGAACACGGTAGAAGGTGCTGGATCCGTGTAGTCATCAGCAGGTACATAAATCGCTTGAATCGATGTGATGGATCCATGTTTCGTTGATGTAATTCTTTCTTGCAGTCTACCCATTTCAGTAGCAAGCGTTGGTTGATAACCAACCGCTGAAGGCATTCTACCTAAAAGTGCTGATACTTCACTACCCGCTTGAATAAAACGGAAGATATTATCAATAAAGAGTAAAACATCTGTCTTTTCAGTATCTCTAAAATATTCTGCCATCGTTAAGCCGGTTAAACCGACTCTCATTCTGGCACCAGGTGCTTCATTCATCTGACCAAAAACAAGTGCTGTTTTATCAATAACGCCAGATTCAGTCATTTCTTGAAACAGTTCATAACCTTCTCTTGTACGTTCACCAACACCGGCAAATACAGAAATACCTTGTCTTTCTTGTGCAACGTTATGAATCAATTCTTGAATCAAAACGGTTTTACCAACACCGGCACCACCAAACAGACCAATCTTTCCACCTTTGATATAAGGTGCTAATAAGTCAATGACTTTAATCCCGGTTTCTAAAATTTCAACTTCAGCTGATAATTCATGAAATGGAGGAGAGGGACGGTGAATACTCATTCTTGGTGCATCATCAATCGGTTTTCCTTCATCAATCGGTTCGCCAAGCACATTAAAGATACGACCTAATACAGCCTTACCTACGGGTACTTGTACAGGAGCCCCAGTCGCATCAACGACCAAATCTCTTCTTAAACCTTCTGTAGGCTCTAAAGCGATGGTACGACAAATATTATCCCCCATGTGTAATGCAACTTCAAGGGTAACTTTTTTATCACCATTCATCACGATGAGCGCATCGTAGATGGCAGGTAGCTGATCTTCAAAGTAAACATCTACGACAGGTCCGATGACCTGTGTTATTTTTCCTTGCATCTTGATTCCTCCTAAACATTCGAACCATTGACGACGTCAATGAGTTCTGATGTGATTTCTTGTTGACGCGCACGGTGATACATGGTGTGCAATCTGTCAACAATATCATTCGCATTATCAGTCGCACTTTTCATCGCTACCATTCTGGATGCATGCTCAGAGAGTTTAGCATCTGCAAGGGCAGCAAAAATGCGTGATTCAATATAAATTTCCATGGCTTGATCAATCACTTCTTCAGCAGGTATATCATAGATATAATCTGATTTTGAGTGATCTGGTTTATCATAGATAACAGGCAAAATTGTTTCTTTTTTGACTTCCTGAGTTGCTGTATTGATGTAGTGGCTGTGATATAAAACAACCTCATCAACCGTTTTGCTCATAAAGACATCTTTGATGACTGTGGCATATGATCTAAACGACATGGTTGTGACATCATCGCGATTAAAGATAATCTCTTTATTGACCATAGGGAGTTTACGTTTTAACGCGAAATAATACCCCTTTTTGCCCAGTACAACCATTTGATATGCATCTTTGTCCAAATCCTTAGTATCTTCTAAAAAGGCTTTAAAGAGGTTATTGTGATAAGATCCACAAAGCCCTCTATCCGATGTGATTAACACGAATAACTTCTTTGATCCATCCGCTTCTTTCATCATGCGATGTGCTTCATCAAGTGAATGACTTGCATAAGCTAATATCTCTTCGATCTTAGAGACAAAGTCAAACGAACGATTGGATAGCTCTGTAGCTTTTTTAATTTTGGATAGGGCAATATTATGCATCGCCTGTGTAATGGATGACGTCTTTTTGACGGCATTCATACGAAGCTTAATATCCTTTAATCCCATCAGATAACCCTCTTTAAATTCTGAATAAAGGTATCCATGTCTTTCTTATCTGGAAGTGTCTTTGTATCTAATAAATGCTTGTGAATCTTTTGTCCAAGATCGTTCATTTTTAAACCTTGGCTAATCTCAGATTCTAAAGCTTTAACCTGTTCTAAGTTAAGATCATCCATTAAGCCTTCTGATAGTGCATAAATTGTTACAATCTGTGTAGGCATTTGAACGAGTTCATGAACATCTTGTTTTAAAAGTTCAACGGTTTTTCTACCACGCTCAAGACGCTTTTTAGCACTGGGATCTAGATCTGATCCAAACTGTGCAAATGACTCGAGTTCACGATAGTTTGCTAAGTTAATACGTAACGTTCCGGCAACTTTCTTCATCCCTTTCCACTGTGCGGCACCGCCGACACGTGAAACGGATAATCCAGCGTTGATCGCTGGACGAATACCTGAATAGAATAATTCAGCTTCTAAGAAGATTTGTCCATCGGTAATCGAAATAACGTTTGTTGAAATATAGGCTGAAATATCACCCGCTTTGGTTTCGATAATGGGAAGTGCTGTAATTGAGCCTCCACCTAACTTATCATTTAAGCGCGCTGATCTTTCTAATAATCTTGAGTGTAGGTAAAAGACATCCCCTGGATATGCTTCTCTTCCTGGTGGACGACGTAATAATAGGGATAATTCACGATAGGCAACCGCATGTTTTGATAAATCATCATAGATAATTAAAACATCTTTGCCTTGTTCCATGAAATATTCACCCATGGTAACACCTGCAAAAGGTGCTAAATAAAGAAGTGTACCTTCTTTGGATGCCCCTGCAGAAACAACAATGGTATAATCCATGGCTTGATGTTGATTAAATAATTGAACTAAAGAGGTTACTGATGATTCCTTTTGACCAATCGCAACGTAAATACAAATCGTATTTTTGCCTTTTTGGTTTAAGATGGTATCGACAGCTAATGTCGTTTTACCGGTTTGTCTGTCACCGATGATGAGTTCTCTTTGTCCACGACCAATAGGTACTAACGCATCAATGACTTTAATCCCTGTTTCCATGGAAGCGTTGATTGAACCACGTTGCATAACACCTTGTGCTTTTCTTTCAACAGGTAAATACTTTTTCGCATCAATCGGTCCTCTTGCATCAAGAGGTTCACCTAAAGGATTGACGACACGACCTAAAAGTTCTTCTCCGACAGGAACTTCAAAGATACGTTTTGTTGTTTTAACGGTATCGCCTTCTTTGATTAGTTCACTTCTTCCAAGAAGGATGACACCAACACTGTGTTCTTCTAAGTTGAAGACAAGTCCTTTGACATCATGGGGAAACTCAAGGAGTTCACCCATCATGGCTTGTTGAAGTCCATAAACAATGGCGATCCCATCACCGACTGAAAGAACTTTTCCTATATTTTCTAATTTGACATCTTGTTCATATGACTGAATCTGTTTTTTAATGATTTCAGTCATTTCAGTTACTTTTATTTTTGACATGTGTTCACGCCCCTTATATCATCTGATAGAGTTCTTCAAGCTCACGAGCAATCGAGCGATCAAGCGCTTGACCTTGGTAAATGACCTTTAAGCCACCAATAAGTGTCTTATCTACATGCAAATGCAGGAAGACACGATGATTGGGAAATGTGGGCTCTATCGCTTTTAATAACTTCATTTCCGTCTCTTTTGTTAATTTTTGTGCTGATATCACATTGACATGTGCAATTTTCAAATGTGTTCTAACGAGTTTTGTCCACTGTGAGAAGATCTCTTGTAGTGCAGACATTTGACTTTTTTCAGCAAGTGTTTTTAGGAAAGATAAGAATAGCACATCATAGGGCAAAGCATCGATTTTTTTTATCTTATCAGAAAAAGGGACCATGGGTGAGTCCATCATCACTGTCCACGTATCAAACTTTTTTAGTTCATCAATGAATGATTCAAATTGATAGTTGACTGTATCGATTTTTTCTTGTTCTTTTGCAAGACTAAAAAGTGCCTTGGCATGCTTCGATGTGGGCATTATTTCTCATTCTCCCGTATGATTTCTTCGATGATATCCTGATGGACTGATGCATCGATTTCACGCTTAACAATTTTTTCAGCTGCAGCAAACGCAATGGTCTTAATCGATTTTTTGATGTCTTCATTGGCTTGTTCAATTTCAAAAGCGATATCTTTTTCTGTTTGTTCAAGACGTCTTTTCGCTTCTTGTTTTGCAGCTTCAACAAGTTCTTCTTGTTGTTTGTAAGCTTCTTGGGTTAATCTTTCTTTAAGTTGTTTGGTTTCTTCTTTCATCATTTCATAATCTTTGGTTGCTTTTGTTTGAATCTCAATCGCGCGAGCGCGTTCAGATTCAGCGTTTTCCATAGCTTCCATCATCGCTTTTTGTCTTGCATCAACAAAATGAGTGATTTTTTCCCAGAAAAACTTTTTGATCACCAAAAGTAAAACGATGAAGGCAAGGATGTTGAGAAGAATAATATCAGGTCGATTAAACGCTGAATAAAGACCTTCTATGACCGAATCGGCTGCCTCGCTAAATATTTCGTCTAAGTTCACTAATCATCAAATCCTTTTTTTTATTTTGAAATTAAAATGAAGGCAATAATTAATCCGTAAATACCTGTTGTTTCAGCAACTGCTTGACCAATAAGCATGGTGACTGTAATCTTACCTGATGCTTCTGGTTGTCTACCAACGGCTTCAACACCTTTAGATGCAGCAATACCTTGACCAATCGCAGTACCGAAACCAGTGAATACGGCAATACCTGCACCGATATAAGCTAAACCACTTCTGTAAAATTCATTAGGTACAACATCTAGAATGCGAACTACAAAATCAAATAGTGTTTGTAACATGTTTTATTTCTCCTTTATTAACTATTAATATTATTCTATATAATCAAGATCAGCTTCATCACATTTCATTGAGGCAAAGATGATCGTGAGTAAAACGATAACGAGTGTTTGAATAAGACCAAAACCGATATCAAACACAAGATGTAAGGGAGGTGCTACAATAAGCGATGCCCATCCCGTCAATCGGTAAATCAGTGTGAGTAGTAATGCACCACTTGCGATATTCCCAAAAAGACGAAGTGCCATGGAAACAATCGGAACAACATCGGAAACGACATTGAGTGGTGCCATTGGTGGTAGCGGTTTAAAAATACCTAAGAAATGACGCCAACCCTGACTCACGAGTCCTGTGGATTGAACCACATAAAAGGATACAAGTGACATCGATACGGTGATTGCTGTATACTTTGTTGGTGCATCTAAAGCGACAAGTCCTGAAATATTTGAAATAAAGACATACATCGCCATCGTTAAAGCAAAGGGTGTTACATAACGCCAGTGCTTACCGACATAAGCTTTCACGAATCCATTAAAGCCTGAAATTCCTGAAATCACCAATGTTTCAAAACGATTAGGTTTTGCTTTAACGTCCATTTTAGAAATACGTTTACCCATGATGACTGCAAATAGACCGAGGACAAACATAATACCAAGTGACGTTAAGAAATAGATGGGAAGACTTTTAAGATAGTCCAGAATCACTGTCATGTTGATCTTCCTCCTTTTTTTCCTCTACAGGTTTTTTTATAAAAGGCATATGATAAATAAAAATGCCGACCTTGATTGCAAAGATGCCTAATAACATGAAAACATAACTATAAATCATGGTATTACCTGGCAAATCTTTCGTTTCAAAATAAACAAAAGCGATCAAGATTAAATAAAAGACATAGCGCTGCATCAAATGAAAAACGTAGCGCTGTGTTGAAAATTTACTTTTGGTTGTGACTTGAATCATGATGCTGTGATTAAAAAGTGCTGTTGCTGAACCTAAAATAGCCCAAAGAGTATAATCACGGAAAAAAAGAAACGTCACAAGTGCCAAGATGACAGAATAGATGAAACCAATGATGCTAATGACGTATACTTCTTTCATAACGTTCCTCACTTTTAATCATTTGTATTAAAGTTATAAAACCAATGATGACACCAAGACCTAATCCTACACCTGTTAAAATGATATCTAAATCACTTTCAGGATTTAAACGCCCACCAACATAATAGCCAATGAGTGCGAGTGTGATGGATGATACAATAAATTGCATCACCATCATGTAATTCATAAAGATTCGTCTTGTTTTTTGTAACTTATTTCGTTCCAAATAAACGATCCCCACAATCTCCTAAACCAGGTACGATATACCCTACTTCATTTAAATGTGAATCCATCGCTGCTAAATAGATCGCAACATCAGGATGTTCTTTTTGTAAGCGTGCAACGCCTTCAGGACAACCGACTAAACCGACATAGCGGATATCTGTTGCTCCTCTTTCTTTTAAAATATCGATCGCTTTGCATGCAGACCCTGCGGTAGCAAGCATGGGATCAACGACTAAGACAACACCATCAATAATTTCTTTTGGAAATTTTTGATAATAGACTTGTGGTTGTAGTGTTTCTTCATCACGGAAAAGACCGATGTGACCAATTTTTGCTGTTGGTATCATGTTATGGATACCTTCAACCATACCGAGTCCGGCTCTTAAAATGGGAACGATAACAACTTGTTTATCAAGCTCATAAGCTTGTGTTTCACAAATCGGTGTTTCTATCGTTACCGCACGTGTCGATAAATCGCGTGTGATTTCATAGGTAATTAATCCACCTACTTCAGACACACTTTCTCTGAACTCTTTGGTTCCTGTTCTTTTGTCTCTGATCTTTGCCATTTTATGGTTGATCAAAGGGTGATTAAGAATCACAACTTTACTCATCTTCTTTGTTCTCCTCTATCTTTTTGATTTTATCTAATCTTAATTGATGTCGTGGTTCAAAAGTAGATGACATAAAAGCACTGATGATTGAAATAGCTTTTTCATAAGTTGTCGTTCTTCCACCAAGTGCAATGATGTTTGCGTTGTTGTGTTCTTTGGCTAATTGTGCAGTTTGCTCATCGTAGACAAGTGCTGCCCTAACTCCAGGAACTTTATTGGCAGCAATACTGATACCAATACCTGTACCACAGAGCACGATGCCAAAATCATAACTACCTGATACAATGGCCAATCCAACTTTTTTGCCATAATCAGGATAGTCAACCGAAGCACTTGAATCGGTACCAAAGTCAACCACATCATGGTCATGTGATCTTAAATAAGATTTAATTTTTTCTTTAAGTTCATATCCACCGTGATCGCTACCTACAGCAATTCGCATTGTCATCATCCTTTCCTCGACCCATTAGTAATTATAACATAATTTAAAATCCTTTATAGTAAAATACTATAATATCACAAAAACGAGACCTAGTCTTCACGGGTCTCGTTATAGTATGCTTTCTTTCTTTCGTTTGCTCTTAGAATAGCTTTTCTTAAACGAATGGAATAAGGTGTGATTTCGATAAGTTCATCATCATTGATAAATGCTAAGCATGCTTCTAAGGTCATTAAACGTGGTGTCTTGAGGACTACGGTTGAATCTTTAGATGCACTACGCATGTTTGTTAATTGTTTTTCCATCGTCACATTGACAACGAGATCGGTATCTTTGTTGGATTCACCAACAATCATACCTTCATAAACGGATACTCTTGGCTCTAAAAACATTGATCCGCGATCTTCTAAACGACCAATCGCATAAGCTGTTGTCATGCCTTGGTTCATGGATATAAGTGCGCCTGTTCTTCTGTTACCCACGGTATCATTAACCATCGGACGATACTCTAAATAAACGTGTGATAAAATACCATAACCTTTGGTTGCAGTTAAAAACTGTGTCATAAAACCGATGAGACCACGCGATGGCATGACGTAGTGAATACGTGCGTAATCACCATGTTGACTCATTTTGAGTAAATCACCTTTGCGATCACCTAACATTTCAATCACAGTTCCCATGTAGATCGATGGACAATCGATTTGTACATCTTCATATGGTTCATGTTTGACACCATCGATCATCTTAACGATGACTCGAGGTCTTGAAACTTGAAATTCGAAGCCTTCACGGCGCATATTTTCAATTAAAATACCTAAGTGAAGTTCACCACGTCCTGACACAGTCCATGCTTCGCTTGTTTGAATACGTTCAACACGAAGTGATACGTCTTTTTGTGTTTCTTTAAACAGACGATCATCTAATTTGGATGCTGTAACAAACCTGCCTTCTTTACCAGCGAATGGTGAAGCATTAGTTAAGAAAGTCATCTGTACGGTAGGTTCATCGATATGAAGTAGAGGTAATGCAACTTCATCACCAAGTGATGTAATGGTTTCACCAACGTGAATATCGGGTAAACCTGCAATGGAGACAATATCTCCAGCATAAGCTTCTTCGACTTCGTTTTTTTCAATACCTAAGCTCTGTAAAATCTTTTGGATACGAAATTGAACAATACTTTTATCAACACGAATACATGAAACAGTATCTCCTACACGAAGTGTTCCTTGATAAATTTTACCAATACCCATACGACCAACATAGTCGTTGTAATCAATGAGTGCAGGTTGGAATTGTAAGGCAGCATCTCTATTGATGGCAGGTGCTGGAATTTCTTTTAAGATGGTATCTAAAATAGGATTCATTTTTAAGGATGGATCTAAGATAGGAACATAGTTGGCCATGCCTTGAAGCCCTGATGCATAAACAACAGGAAAATTAAGCTGATGATCATCAGCTCCTAAATCGATAAATAAGTCGTAGACTTCGTTAACTGTACGTTGTACATCAGCAAATTTACGGTCAATTTTATTAATAACAACCACTGGCATTAAATGCGCTTCAAGTGCTTTTTTCAAAACGAAACGTGTTTGAGGCATGACACCTTCATACGCATCGACTAAAAGTAAAACACCATCGACCATATACATAATACGTTCAACTTCACCACCAAAATCAGCATGACCTGGTGTGTCTAAGATGTTAATGCGTGTATCTTTATAAATAATCGCTGTATTTTTAGCAAGTATTGTAATGCCACGTTCGCGTTCAATGTCGTTTGAATCCATGGCACGTTCGTTTAAATTTTGATGGAGATCATATGTCTCACTTTGTTTGAGCAGTTGATCAACTAATGTTGTCTTACCATGATCGACGTGAGCGATAATGGCGATATTTCTAATCTTCATTCATGTTCCTCTTTTCTAACCTTTCCTATTATATATCATTTTGTCCAAAAATCATAAAAAAAAGACAGAAAACGTTCTTTCTGGCTCTTCTCTTCGACTTATATTGTTATTTGTTGATCTCATCATTTAACACATCACCAAGACCGATGAATGTAAACCTGTCTTTTCCTGCTAAATCTTTCATTTGAATGATGTGAGCGTTAGGATAATGCTTAACTGCAAATCCATAAATGATCTCTTTTTGTTGGTAACCATGCTCAAAAGCAATGAGTGCTTGATCATGTAAATAAGGACTTGCTTCCTTTAAAATACGTTCATAAAAATCAACACCTAAAGATCCACCATATAAAGCAACCGAAGGTTCTTGTGATACGACATCTTCAACGACTTCGCTATCTGGGATGTAGGGTGGATTTGATACAATGATATCAAATTGACCTGTGATGTTTTGAAAAAGATCACTTTGAATAAGATGTGCTGAAACGTTAAGTTTTTCTTTGTTTAATGCAGCTACTTTGATCGCTTCATCACTGATATCACTTGCTGTAACATCTAACCTTGGTTCTTCTTTAGCAAGTGTCAATCCAATGCAGCCTGATCCCGTACCAAGATCTAATAACTTGATATGCTCTGAATCAAAATAGGTATCCATATAATATAGAACATGCTCAACGAGTTGTTCTGTTTCAGGTCTAGGAATTAAGACATGCTTATTAACAATCAAGGGGTATCCAAAGAAATAGCTGTGTCCGATCAGATGTTGAACTGGGATGTGTTCGTTGATATAAAGATCAAGCTTCGTTAAAAACTGATCTTCGAGTTCAGGATTCACTGTTTCTTTCATTGACATAAAAAACGTGTGAGGATCCAAACCTGAAAGTTCCATTAAAAGCAGCTTAGCAGCTTCTTCTTCACCAGATTTTTCATTCACTTTTTTATATGCGAGTTTAAGTAAAGCTTCTAAAGTCACTTTTCTTCACCCATGAGTTGACGCTTTTGAAATTCATTAATGACAGGTTCGATAATCAAATCGATACGACCTTCCATAATGACATCTAATCTTTGTAGCGTTAAACCGATTCTATGATCTGACACACGATTTTGTGGGTAATTATAGGTTCTAATTTTTTCACTACGATCGCCTCGTCCAACAAGTGCTTTACGTTCAGCACCTTCTTTTTCCAGTTGTTCTTGTAAGAACTTATCGTAGATACGTGCTTTTAATAAACGGAATGCTTTATCTCTGTTTTCATGTTGGCTCTTACCTTCTTGACAGTCAACAACCATACCTGTAGGCAAATGGGTTAAACGGACAGCTGATTTTGTTGTATTAACAGATTGCCCACCAGGTCCTGATGAGTTAAACGTATCAAATCTGATATCTTCCCATTTGACATCAACTTCGAGTTCTTCAGCTTCTGGCATGACTAAAACAGTTGCAGTCGATGTATGTACACGACCCATTGATTCTGTTTCAGGGACACGTTGAACACGGTGTACACCTGATTCATATTTTAAAAATGAATACACAAGTTTTCCAGAAACCATGAATTCAATGGAGGTAAATCCACCCATGGCACCTTCAGAAGCGGATAAAAGTTCTATTTTCCAACCTTTAGCTTCAGCATAACGAGAATACATTCTAAAAAGATCACCAGCAAAGATGTTTCCTTCATCGCCACCAGCAGCCCCTTTAATTTCGACAATAACGTTTTTATCATCATTTGGATCTTTTGGTAGTAGTAGTATTTTTAATTTCTCTTCTGTTGTCTCTAAAATTTCACGAAGTTCTTGAATTTCGTTTTTAGCAAGTTCAACAAGATCATCATCTGTTTCTAGTTCTAAAAGAGACTCCAAGTCTTGAAGTTCTGTTTCTTTTGTTTTGTAAAAGCGATAAGCTTCAACAGGATCTTCAAGCGTACTTGATTCCTTTAATAATTTTGTCATTTCTTTGACATCAAGTGTTCCTGATGCCAGTTTTGTTTGTATTTCTACATAACGTTTTTCCATTATTGATAAACGATCAAACATGTTATCACCCGTTAAAACATATTACCATATAATGGTAAATAATGCTACTTTATTGTGTGAATTAACACACATTATCTTAGTCAAAAAGCACCTTCAATGAAAAATTATTCTAAATATGTTAAAATAGAATTGAAATAAAGAAAAGGAGTGAATTACATGGAAAAACTTTTTAATGCTTTAAACAAACAGGTTGCTAACTTCAGTGTTTTGTTCACCAAGTTACACCACTTCCACTGGTATGTCACAGGTCCACAGTTCTATCAACTACACGCGAAATTTGAAGAGTTTTATGACGAAGCAAATGAATTATATGATGCATTTGCAGAAAGATTATTAATGATTGGTGGTTACCCAGTTTCTAACTTAAAAGGCTATTTAGCTATCACATCGCTCAAAGAAGCGAGTGGTACTGAAAAACCTGAAGAAATGGTTAAACACATTTTAGATGATTTCAAACTTATTGCATTAGAGCTTAAAGAAACATTAAAGATTGCTCAAGACCTCGATGATGAAGTAACTGCTGATTTAATTATTAGTACGTTGTCAAGTTTTGAAAAGCATATTTGGATGTTAAACTTCACATTAAAATAAGTTAAAATGAAAAGAGTTTTCTTGTCAAAGAAAGCTCTTTTTTTATGTATAAAAACCAATTTATATAACCTCATGAAGTCATATAATTAAAAGTTATTCCTGTATCTATCCAGTCATTTTCTGATAATTCAATACCTTGGAAAAAAGCAATTTCAAATATATAAAGTCCCTCTGGAGCATCTTCTCTTAAAGATGAGGTGTCATATGCACGATAAAAACACACCTTTTCCAATATCTGATTGTTTTTTAAATCTATTGGATATAATGCAGGTGAGTTAAGCGTTGAAAATTGATCATAGAGATGAATGGATGGATCTGTCGCTAAAACAAACCGCGTTCTCATAACTGCACTATCCTTTTCGGGATAAATATTTGGTAGTACAATCTGTTGATTAATGCTTGAAATAAATTGAATATCAACAAGTATTAATGCATCATCAATGAGTGGAGTAAGATAAAAATCGATATTGAATATTCCGAAATCTGTCTGAATGGTTTTATCATGAATTTCTTTTCGGTTAACTTCAATGGAAAAATCCGTTGGTATCCAGTCTTCTTCTACCAGTTCTTCTCCATTAAAAACAGCTAATTCAAGATCATATGTACCCGATGGACCAACTAAAGATCGATCATCCATAACGCTTATTCTTGAAAAGACAAACTCTTTTTCTAATGTGTCTCCTTCTTTTAGAATAATCCATTTTGGATCATGTGTGGTTGGTTCGTTGATTTTATCATGATAGAGTTGATACAAAATCGGCATATCTTGATCGACTCTATGAACAAATCGAGCTTGTAAGATGAGTTCTTCACTATGATCATTTGTCTCTGTCAACAAAATTTTTTTCTCTATACGTGCAGTTAACGTCACTTTAACACGAATAACATCATCAAAGTTGTTAATCGTATTGGTAACACTTGACACATCAAAAAAGTACTCATCTGTCATGATATCATGATCAATTGTTTTCTCTTTTTGTTCACAAGAAATCAAAAAAAGACATAAGATTATAATCATCGTCATGTTTAATTTTTTCATAGATCATACACCCCCAAAATAGTGATTACATGAATTTATTCACTGTTTTCTTAAATGATTTTGTAATTAGATTATATCACACACACACACTGCAACTTCTCTTCTATGGAGAATAATCATCTATATATATATCGATTAACGCTACTCATATCATCTAAATTAAAAAAAGATGTAGTTGAACTACACCTTTTTGCTTTCTAATCTTTAAATGCTTCTTCTTCACGATCTGACTGTGCAGTAAATCTAGAAAATTCAGTATCAAATCGGTACTTAAGAACAACCCCTGCCATACCTTGACGGTTTTTAGCAATCGATAGTTCAACTTCACCGGTTTTATTTTCTTGTTTTCTTTCATAATAATCTTCACGATATAAAAACATAACGATATCGGCATCCTGTTCAATAGATCCTGATTCACGAAGGTCTGCTAAAAGCGGACGTTTATCTTCACGCTTTTCAACTTCACGAGATAATTGAGAAAGTGCAAGAATAGGAATCTTTAATTCTCTTGCCATCTGTTTAAGTGATCTTGAGATCTTCGCAACTTCTTCTTGTCTGTTACCTGAACGATCATCACCTTTAATCAGCTGTAAATAGTCAATAACTACAAAATCTAAGCGACCCTCTTGCGCAAGCTTTCGACATTTTGCTCTGATATCAGCAACTGATACAGACGCAGAATCATCAAACATAATTTTAAGCCTTGAAAGTGATTGCATGCCACCTTCTAAGAATTGCCATTCTCTACTGGTTAAATGACCTGTTTTAATTTTGTTGTTTTCGATGTTAGATTCAGCAGATAACATACGAGCAGCTAGTTGTTCATTACTCATTTCCAATGAGAAAATCGCAACTGATGCTTGTCCATCAGCATTTCTTTTAGCAACATTCAAAGCTAAATTCATGGCATATGCAGATTTACCCATCGAAGGACGTGCAGCTAAAATGATGAGTTCTTCAGGCTGAAGGCCAGCTGTTAAATTATCTAAATTAGAAAATCCCGTACGAAGACCTGTGATACCACCTTTTTTATCGCGGTTTAATTCTGTTTTTTCTTTAACTTCACGAATGACTTCAGCAAGTTCAGCAAATGCTGATGTCTTTCTTTTTTGTGCAAGCGCAAAAATGGATTCTTCAGCATAGGTCACATAATCAGCTGCATCCATATCTCCTTGATAACCTTTTTCTAAGATTTCAGAAGCTAAACTAATCGTTTCACGCTTTAATGCACTATCTTTCACTAAATCGATATACGTTTCTAAGTGGCGTGTTGATGGTACAAACTCAGAGAGTTGTAATAAATACTTGATGCCACCGACTTTTGCGAGTAGTTGAGATGATTCAAGCTTCGCCGCAACCGATGAGTAATCGATTTTCATTTGATCAGCGTGCAAATCTTTCATTGCTTGAAAAATGAGTTGGTGCCCCTGATCAAAGAAATCTTCGTTATTTAATTGGTCTACAACAGATAGAATTTCTTTAGGATCTAAAAAGATTGTCCCAAGAACATTCATCTCTGCTTCTTGATGATGCGGTAAGCTTTTCGCCATATTTAAACCCTACTTTTCAATGATATGTACTTCAAAGACTGCTTTAATATCCTTGTGTAAATACACGGATGCTGTATATATACCTACGGAGTTGATCTCAGATGATAATTCAACCTTTTTCTTATCGATGGTGATATGATGTGCTGCTTCAAATGCTTCAACGATTTGTTTGGTTGTTACAGCGCCAAAGAGTTTTCCATCCTGTCCGATTTGAATGCCTAATGTCACTTTTTTACCATCAATTTCTGACTTTAACTTCTTCATGAGATCAAGGTGTCTTTGCTGTGCCTCAAAAGCTTCTTCTTTAGCTTTATTAAGCGCAGCTAAGTTTTCTTCATTGGCAAGTAATGCTTTCTTTTGATTGACTAAAAATTGACCGTAACCCGATGCAACTTCAATCACTTGATCTTTACTACCTTTTCCTTTAACGTCCTCTAGTAATATAACTTTCACGATTTCTCCACCTCCACCATACTCGAGTTCAAGATAAGTTTTTAATTGTTCATACACTTCAGCAACCGATTGATTTTTAACCTGTGCTGCAGCACTATTTAAATGGCCTCCGCCACCTAAAGCTTCCATTAATAATTGCACGTTAACCTGTTGATACGATCGTGCTGAAATACCTACTGTATCATTGCCTAAACGACTGATCATAAAGGCTGCATCAATACCATTAATCGATAGTAATGCTTCTGCAACCTGTGCGAGTAAAATACGATCATCATAAACTTCAGATGTCACAACAAATGCAAATCTATCCAAGAAAATATCGACTTTATTTAATAAGCGATTAATCTCTAAAGTGCGTAGTAAATCACGTCTTAACCATAATTTAGCTTCTGTGATATCAGCACCTAATTCTTTTAATTTGGATGCTACTTCAAACGTTCTTGAACTTGTACGATATGAAAAGTTATTGGTATCTACGATGAGTCCACCATACATGATGGTAGCTTCTAAAGGTGTGATATCCATTTCATCTTCTAAATTGTAAAAGTTAAGTAATTCCATAACGAGTTCAATCGTTGATGATGCATATGGTTCAATAAAAGAAAAATCAGAGTCAAACGAATCTTCACCGACGCGATGGTGGTCAATGACGATGAGTTTTTGTGTTTTTTCTAAAACCTCAGGTGACATCACAATCTTAGGTGACTGAGAGTCAACAACGATGAGTAAACTGTTTTCATTCATCTGACGAATGGCTTCTTCAGGTAAGACATAATTTGCTTGATATTCTGGAACTTCTTTTTTCAAAATATCAATAATCTTTTGTGTTGTTAAATCACATTTTTGCTCTTCAAAAACAAGAAGTGCTTGTTTCTTACTCGCTCTTGCCATGTGCATCACTGCAATCATTGAACCAAAAGCATCTAAATCTGATTGGTTATGTCCCATGATGAAAACATTGGAAGATTTTTCAATGAAATCACGGATAGTTTGTGCGTTGATGCGAACACTGACACGAGAACTTTTTGCTGACGCATTGGTCTTTGCACCAAAATATTGAATCTTTTGGTCTTGGATGTTAACCACGACCTGGTCACCACCACGCTTTTCAGCGAGTTCAATCGCATTTTGTGCGTAAATACCTAATTCTTCATAATCAACATCCCAAGAAGCAATCCCCATGGATATGGAAATTCTAACTTGATTTTGTGTTGAGATTTGTCTGACCTTATCTAAAATATCAAACTTATCTTGAATCATTAAGCTTAACTGTTTACGGTAGAGCATGACAACAAGTCTTTCATCATCATACGGTTTCAAGAAACCATCGTATTTATTTGCCCAGTCAGCAATTGCTGCTAAATATTCACCCTTCAGTGATGATTGCTCTAACACATCAAGCGATGAAATAGCTTCATCCAAATTATCTAAATAAATAATACCTAAAGCGGGTAAGTGTTCTTCATATAGCTTTTTGACAGTTTCTCTTTCTGTCTGATTGAAAAGATAGAAAAATTTGAATTCTGGTCGATAGATGACATCATATGTATCATTTTTTACAGAAATCATAAAATTAACTTTATTGTTCATCGCTAACATATGAAGTTGAGGATGAATATCTTTTAACAGCTTACCAGTCATTTTGGGATCAAAAATAGTTTTAGCGTGTGGATTAGCCCATTTGATTTCAAAGTCATCATCTAAAGCGATAATTCCGATAGGAAGTTCATTAAACACTTCATCTCCCACTTGATTGACGTGATACGATAATTTCGTCCACATCGATAATCTGTTTTGGAGTGTTTTAACTTTGATTCTACTTTGTATACTAAACATGATATAAAGCATGACAAAAACGAAGATTGTACTGCCAATAAGTAGTAAAAGACGGGCGAGTTCATCACCACTTTGTATCGATAAATAGGGAATATAAAGATAGACACTGATACCTAGCAGAATCAGTGCGATTCCAAAGAAAAGCCATCGCTTCATAGGTTCACCCACTTTAAAGATATTATATCATGTAGAAGTCATCTTGATAAAGATTTTATCTTTAATCTAGAAAAATTTCAAGGTTTTGTTATAAGACGACAAAAAAACCCATATCTTAAATATGGGCTTATTTCATTAGTCTTTAACGAATGGTAGCAATGCCATGTGGCGTGCACGCTTGATCGCTACAGCGAGTGGACGTTGCCATTTAGCAGACGTACCAGTGACGCGTCTTGGTAAAATCTTACCGCGATCTGTAATAAAGCGCTTGAGAAGTTCGACATCTTTGAAATCGATGTGTTCTACTTTGTTTTGTGTGAAGTAACAAACTTTCTTACGTCTTTTGAATCCGCCACCACGTTTGTAATTATTTTGCATGATGTTTTCCTCCTTAGAATGGTAAATCTTCTTCTGCAGCGAGTTGCTTACTTGTTTCGTAGAACTCATCGTTATCTGCAGTGGTTAAATCTTCACGTGAAGTTTGTTCTGTTGATTCTCCTTTAGATTCAAGGAATTGAACCGAATCACAGACGACTTCAGTGACATAACGCATGCCGTTTTCCGCTTCATACTGACGTGTTTGAATGCGGCCTTCGACACCAAGTAATGCACCTTTCTTAACGAAACGTGCTAAATTTTCTGCTTGCTTACGCCAGACAACACACTGAATGAAATCAGCTTGTCTTTCTCCGGATTGATCCGCGAACTGACGGTTTACTGCAAGCGTAAAGGTTGCGACAGCAATATTAGATTGTGTCATTTTGACTTCTGGATCTTTCGTAATACGACCGACCAGAATGACTCTGTTCATCATCTTACTCGCCTTCCTTTACAACGATGTAGCGAATAACTTCTTCAGTGATTCGAACAACGCGGTTGAATTCAGCAATCGCTTCTGGAGTTGCTTGAACCAACAACCAAACGTAATAGCCTTTTTTATGATGCTCAATCTCGTAAGCTAAATCTTTTAGCCCCAACTCTTTGAGCTCTAGAACTTGGCTGTTAAAATTAACGAAGATGTCGTTAAAATGGTTAACAATTTGCTTGATGTTCTCGCTTTCTACAGTTGGACGGATGATATACATAATTTCGTACTTTTTCATCTGTTCCACCTCCTTTTGGACTATGGTCTATATAAGACAAGGATTATCTTATGCCGTATCATTATAACATAATGGGCATTATATTACAATGATTTTTTATGGGTTTGTTTTATAAAATTTCATCAAGTTTTTGATAGACAGAATCAATCGTCTGTCTGATTGCTTCTTCTCTTGATAATCCTTCAAAAATGATATTGATATCTTCAAAATGATCGTTAAATAGGATACTGATATAGGCAACAAGCGATGCTTTGTCATCTTGAGTTGTAGGACCTGCGTTACCTGTGATACCAATACCAATCGAAGCTTTTGTTTTTTCTTGAATGCTAAATGCCATCTGTTGACTTACTGTTTCGCTTACAATACCTTCATGATCCATGGTGTTTGAATCGAGATCTAACCACGCTTCTTTTAAGTCTTTTTGGTAAACGATCATACCACCTAAAACCACTTTCGAAGCTCCGGGTAATAAAACCATTTCATAGCATGCGCCACCACCGGTCATGCTTTCAGCAAATGCGATAGTTAAGCCTTTATCAAGGCATTTTTGATAAACGCTTTTGACACTCATGATAAGATGATTGTAAATGTTAATTCAACAAATTGTCCATCAACTTTACGCATCACAGTGAGTGTGTGTGAATCATTAAATTGTGCACCCTCTAAGCGAGCTGCGATATCAGCAATCGATGTAACAGTGACATCATCCATCTTAATGATAAGATCATAAACTTCAATGACGTCTTTTGCTTGACGTGTTGGATCTAAACCGACAACAACGACACCAACTGGGTTTGGTGGAAGTAAATCCGCACTGTTTTCAGTTAAGAAGACATCAACATCTTGGACAGTGACACCTAAGCGTGGTCTACGCTCAACAGTCGTATAATCGTTTTCTGTGAAATTACGGATAATAGGAGCTATCTTATTAATCGATAATGAATAGTTTAAACCTTCGGCTGCAATCACACCATCAGTCGTTGTAATTGAAGGAACTTTAGCAACGTTAATTGCAATCACTTCACCCTTCAAATTGAACAGTGGGCCGCCACTATTTCCGGGATTGAGTTCAGCATCATGCATGATGGCTAAATCTTCAACGCCGTTATACGGGTATGATGTCATCGCTACGACGCCTTGGGTGACATAGTTAAATTTCTCAATATCTTCAGGTGTACCTATCGCATAGACATCTTGTCCTTTAACGATTTGTGTAATCGTGTTATCGTTAATAGGAGCGATATCATGAACACGCAATATACGATCTGTAACAAATCTTACAACTGCAATGTCATAAAGTTCATAGGTCGCATAATCTTGAACGGGAATGTCTAAAGCATTATTACCAAAATGGATTTTCATTTCACCACCATCTTCTACAACATGGTTATTGGTTAATGCATAATATAAGACATTTGTGCTTTCTGCAATCGGCTCAGACTTAAAAATGATACCAGAACCATGTCCTGAATCCGTCTTGACGACAATCACGGACGGTTCAACGGTTTGAATCATCGATATTCTAAGTTCTTCATAGGTTGATGGTGATGTATAAGGAACTTCTGCTCTGAGAGCAAAACTACATCCTGTTAATACCAATCCAGTTAAAACCACCATCATGATCAGTAAGATTTTTTTACGCATGTCAATTCCTCCTAGATTTTAAACAATCGTTTAGCGTTAGCTGTTGTGATATCAGCAACTTCTTTTAATGGCATCTTTTTTATTTCAGCAATCTTTTCAACAACATACCTTGTATTACCAGGCTCATTGCGTTTCCCGCGGTGTGGTGCTGGTGTCATGTAAGGACTATCTGTTTCTACTAAAATATATGCTAATGGAATGCTTTCAATAATATCTTTTAATACTTGGTTATTCTTAAAGGTTATAGGTCCATCAATACCAACCATGAAACCTAAATCAACCGCTTTTCTTGCACCTTCTAAATCACTTGAAAAACAATGAAAAACACCTGTGACTTGTCCCTTGTAGGGTTTAACCATCTCGTAAGCTTCATCAAATGAATTTCTTGTATGAATGACTAATGGCTTTTGATAGTGGATAGCTAAATCAATCTGTTTTTGAAAAATAGATTTTTGAAGATCTTTATTGTCATCTTTCCAATAAAAGTCAAGACCACACTCTCCGATAGCAACCACCTTAGGATGGTCTAAATATTCAATGATACCTTCGACATCTTGATCATCATCCACAGATCCTGGATGAATTCCAACAGTTGCGTAAAGCATCTCATGGTCTTCAGCAAGCTCAACTGCTCTTTTATTAGAATAGGTATCGACGCCTATAACAATGATGTTTGTGACATCATGCTTGAGTGCTCTACCTAAGATGAGATCAATGTCATGATCGAAATCTTCCATATTTAAATGTGCATGTGTATCAATGATCATCATTTCACCTCGTCATGTAATCTTATTTTATCACATCACGTTAAAAAAATGATGATTTGAAACTTATCACAAAATCTACCATTTTTCCAATAATAAATTCCTCATTTTTTGAAAAAAAAAGAGGCCGAAGCCTCTAATTGAAAACTATTCAAGAATTTTAACAACTGAACCAGCGCCAACTGTACGTCCGCCTTCACGAATAGAAAACTTAGTTCCTTCTTCGATAGCGATTGGGTGGATCAATTCAACAATCATCACAGTGTTGTCGCCTGGCATAACCATTTCTGTACCTTCTTGAAGTGTAATAACACCTGTAACGTCAGTTGTACGGAAATAGAATTGTGGACGATAGTTTGAGAAGAATGCTGTGTGGCGTCCACCTTCTTCTTTTGAAAGCACGTATACTTGTGCTTCAAATCTGAAGTGTGGGTTAACTGATTTTGGTTTAGCAAGAACTTGACCACGTTCAACTTGGTCACGGTTTACACCGCGAAGAAGCGCACCGATGTTGTCTCCGGCTTCTGCATAATCAAGTAATTTTCTGAACATTTCAACACCTGTAACAACAGTTTGTTTAGTGTCAGTAATACCAACGATTTCAACAGGATCGCCAACTTTAACTTGACCGCGTTCAACACGTCCTGTAGCAACTGTACCACGACCAGTAATCGTGAATACGTCTTCGACTGGCATTAAGAATGGTTTGTCTGTTTGACGAACTGGTGTGTCGATATAAGTATCAACAGCATCCATTAATTCTTGGACTGTTGCTTCCCATTTTGGATCGCCATTTAATGCGCCAAGAGCTGAACCTCTAATCACAGGAATATCGTCTCCTGGGAATTCGTATTCAGAAAGAAGTTCGCGAACTTCCATTTCGACTAAGTCTAATAATTCTTCATCATCGACCATGTCTGATTTGTTTAAGAATACAACAAGCTTAGGTACACCTACCTGACGAGAAAGTAAGATGTGTTCTCTAGTTTGTGGCATAGGGCCGTCTGCTGCTGAAACTACAAGAATACCACCGTCCATTTGAGCGGCACCTGTGATCATGTTTTTAACATAGTCGGCATGGCCTGGGCAGTCAACGTGTGCATAGTGACGTTTTACTGTTTGATATTCTACGTGTGCTGTATTAATTGTAATACCGCGTTCTTTTTCTTCTGGTGCTGAGTCAATAGATGCATAGTCTTTAATTTCTGCAAGACCTTGTTTTGCGAATACCTTAGTAATTGCAGCAGTTAAAGTTGTCTTACCATGGTCAACGTGGCCAATTGTACCAATGTTAACGTGTGGCTTAGTTCTTTCAAATTTTTGTTTTGCCATTTTGATTATTCCTCCTAATTGAGTTTATTTTACTTTATTTTTGTTTATAGCCATATTCATTGTATATTAAAATATACATTTTTGCAAGTGGATTAGTTTGTTCCACGCTTTTTCACAATTTCGTCCATAATCGACTTAGGTGTCTTTTCATAACGCGAGAATTGCATCATAAATGTTGCACGTCCTTGCGTATTTGAACGAAGTGAAGTTGCATAACCAAACATTTCTGAAAGAGGTACTAATGCACGAATAGCAACGGCATTACCACGCCCTTCTTGAGATTCGAGACGTCCTCTTCTTGATGTTAAATCACCGATAACATTACCGACGTAATCATTGGGAGAGACAACCTCAACATCCATGATAGGTTCTAAAATGATGGGGTTAGCTTTTGTCTTACATTCTTTAAGTGCCATGGAAGCAGCAATCTTAAATGCCATTTCAGATGAGTCAACATCATGGTATGAACCATAGTGAAGGGTTGCTTTGACATCGATTAATGGATATCCAGCAATAATTCCGTTTGGCAATGCTTCTTCAAGACCTTTTTGAACTGCTGGGATGTATTCTCTAGGAATGACACCACCAACGATTTTATCAACGAATTCGAATCCTTTGTTGGGGTTTGGTTCAAATTTGATCACAACGTGACCATATTGTCCTCTACCACCAGACTGACGAACAAATTTGCCTTCGATATCTGCTTCGCCACCTAAAGTTTCACGGTATGAAACTTGTGGTTCAGCAACGTTAGCTTCGACCTTGAATTCTCTTCTCATACGATCAACGATGATTTCTAAGTGAAGTTCACCCATACCTGCGATAATCGTTTGACCAGTTTCTTGGTCAGTGAAGGTTCTGAATGTTGGATCTTCTTCAGCAAGCTTCTGGAGAGCAACACCCATTTTTTCTTGGTCTTGTTTTGTCTTTGGTTCAATAGCAACGTTGATAACGGGTTCAGGGAAGTTCATCGATTCTAAGATGATATCATCTTTATCAGCTGTTAAAGTATCTCCTGTTGTTGTATCTTTTAGACCAACGACAGCTGCGATATCTCCAGCGTAAACTTCTTTGATTTCTTCTCTATGGTTCGCATGCATTTGAAGCACACGTCCGAAACGTTCTTTGTTGTTTTTGTTGGTATTTAATACGTAAGATCCAGCAGAAATCGCACCTGAGTAGACTCTGAAGAATGTTAAACGTCCAACATAAGGGTCTGTCATAACTTTAAATGCTAAAGCAGTGAATGGTTCATCATCTCTTGGATGACGTTCAACTTCATTACCATTTGAATCATGACCGATGACAGCAGCAACATCTGTTGGTGCTGGAAGATAATCAACAACTGCATCAAGCATCTTTTTAACACCTTTGTTTTTGAAAGATGATCCGCATAATACAGGGAAGAATTTAACAGCAAGCGTACCCTTACGAATAGCTTTCTTAATTTCTTCGTTGGTGATTTCTTCACCTTCTAAATACTTCATCATAAGCTCTTCATCAAAATCTGCAATCGCTTCGATGAGTTCTTCTCTTTTCTTTTCAACAACATCTGCAAGGTGTGCAGGTACAGCGACAGGTTTGCTAGCTTCATCCGCAGATCCATCATAAATGATGGCTGTTCTTTCAATCACATCGATGATGCCTTTAAAATCTGACTCTGCTCCAATAGGGTATTGGATAGGATATGCTTTAACACCCAAGCGGTTGTGGATTGTTTTGATAGCGCGCTCAAAATCAGCACCAATCTTGTCCATCTTATTGATATAAACGATTCTTGGAACTTTGTATTCGGTGGCTTGTCTCCAAACAGTTTCTGTTTGTGGCTCTACCCCGGCTTGTGCGTCTAATACGGTGACAGCACCGTCTAGAACACGCAGTGATCTTGAAACTTCAACCGTGAAGTCAACGTGACCTGGGGTATCAATGACATTGATGCGATGTTCGTTCCAATACGCTGTTGTTGCAGCGGATGTAATCGTAATCCCGCGTTCTTGTTCTTGTTCCATCCAGTCCATTGTAGCAGCACCATCGTGAACCTCACCGACCTTATGAATCTTACCAGTATGATAGAGGATTCTCTCAGTCGTTGTTGTTTTTCCCGCATCAATATGGGCCATGATGCCGATATTACGGGTTTTTTCTAATGGGAATACACGTGGCATAATATAACTCCTAACTTACCAGCGATAGTGAGCAAATGCTTTATTTGCTTCAGCCATGCGGTGTACATCTTCACGTTTCTTCACTGCTGCACCTAATCCTTGTGATGCGTCAATGATTTCTTTCGCTAATTTTTCTTCCATAGTTTTTTCGTTACGTAAACGTGCGTAACTTACTAACCATCTTAAACCTAATGCTGTTTTTCTTACAGGTCTAACTTCAGTTGGAACCTGATAATTTTGTCCGCCGATACGACGTGAACGAACTTCGATGACAGGCATGATGTTCGCCATAGCTTCATTGAATACGTCAATGGGTTCGCGTCCAGTTACTTCTTTAATACGATTGAACGCTCCGTAGAGAATGCCTTGCGCTGTACCTTTTTTACCGTCTTCCATAATGGTGTTGACGACACGGGTGACAAGCTTTGATTGATAAATTGGATCTGGTAAAACGTCGCGTTTTACAATGTGTCCTTTACGTGGCATGAGTTCACCTTCTTCCTTTCTTTTGATCAGTTAAATGATTTGTTTTGTTTTTACTTCTTTCCAACGGGCTTACCAGCGTTAGCCTTTGGACGTTTTGCGCCGTATTTAGAACGACCTTGTTTGCGATTTGCTACACCAGATGCATCGAGTGTACCTCTCACGATGTGATAACGTACCCCTGGAAGGTCCTTGACACGACCACCACGAATCAGCACGACGCTGTGTTCTTGTAGTGAATGACCGATGCCTGGGATATAAGCAGTCACTTCAGTTTGGTTGCTCAAACGAACGCGGGCATATTTACGTAAGGCAGAGTTTGGTTTCTTAGGTGTCATGGTTGTAACACGTGTGCAAACCCCACGCTTTTGTGGTGAACTGTAATCGGATTCTTTCTTCTGTAAACTGTTGAAGCCGTAGCCGAGTGCAGGTGACTTTGATTTGTACTTTTTGTCCGTTCTTCCGTTTTTAACAAGTTGCGAAATTGTTGGCATTTGTAGATCTCCTTTCTTTTGACACATATCCATGTGTTTCTTTTTTTGATTTACAAAATCTTCAGGGCTTAATAAAGCCATCGCTTTGTTCATTAATTGCGCTTTTTTACGCAGCGTGTTTATTATATAACGAAGATGATTAGAAGTCAACGATTTTATGCAAAAAAAGAGTAAAAAAATCGAAAAAGACACGCCTGGTGACGTGTCTTATGGATTTTATGGGAATATGAGAGATTTTTACATCATTCTCTTCGCTTTATTTGAACAACCATAACATAAATAATGGCATACATAATGAAGATTGCTGCAAGCAATCCAAAGAAGAGCAATCCATATTTGAATACATAAACGCCTATGATGATAGCAAAAATCCAAAAATAACTATGTTTCTCATCTTCATAGGTAACATCGATGTGATAAGGATCATCTGCATCCAATGTCACATTAACATCTTGAACTTCAGGACCTATGTCTCCCCCTTGATCTTCGATCATCTCAATGGGTGTTGAAACAAACAATGTTTCTCCTTCATCACTAAACAAGACGAGTTTGAACTCTGAAAATTGAAACATATCCTCATCAAACATGAATGTCAATTGACATCTACCCATGCCTTCAACATAAGCATCCTGTACATAAGCGAGATAGCTGATCCAAATGGCACCATAAGATGCGATATAATCGATCGTCTCTATGTGTCCAAAACGGTTTTGATAAAAATCACTTTGTGATGTTAAAAGACGCTCATTGGCCTCCTGTTTTAAAACGAGAAGATCGATGTGGCCACCATTAAAATAGCCGTTGTTACAATCTGCTGATTCTATTTTGATTTTTACACCATGATCAATCGGAGGGGTTGCCTCGACAGATAAAAAAGGAATGCATAAGAAAACGATTAGAAGTGTGAGTAGTTTTTTCATATGATGTCCCCCGTAATATGATGTCTTTACACTTATTATAAACCATTAAGAAAAAAACTGTTCATCTTCGAGCAGTTTTTATTCAATCCGGTAGATAAATCGATTTTTACCTTGGCTCTTTGCTTCATATAAAACCTGATCGGCCTTTTTGATAACATCATCTCGAGCTGTCGCCATCATAATACCAATAGAAACAGATATGCCACGTTTATCTGGTAAAAACCTGATTTTTCTTGTTTCTTCAATGATGTTTTGAGCAACTTTTTTTACATTTTCTTGATCTTCCCAAAAAAGACCAACAAACTCATCGCCACCCAGACGATAAAATAAATTATATTCTGACTCATATTTTCTTAAAATAGCACTAAAAGCTGTGAGGTACGTGTTACCTAATCCATGTCCATAGGTATCATTAATTCTTTTGAAATCATCTAAATCAAGATAGAGCACATGGAAATAAGGCCATTTGTACCGTTCTCCATAATGATAATCTAATGCATATCGATTAAATAATCCTGTGAGGGAATCTTTATTTGATTTGTCATAATTTTGTTCTTCTTGATTCATCCCATCAGTCACTTCAGTGATAAAGATAACCGTAATCTCTTTCGTTTTTTCAATCGGTAACAAATCGATAGTGATCCATCTTCTTTGATCTGTTATGATGGGTAATGTTACTGATGACTCCTTGTGAAAACTATAAGCTCTTGTATGAATATACTCTAAATGGTTTTTTACACTAGCCATATTGGCATAACTATTATGAGGATCATATAATTGTAGAAGATTATCGTATGCTATACGTTCTTGATCTTTCAATCCGATCATTTCTAAAGTACCTGAAATGACATTCAAAAAAACATGCTCTACATCCCTAACTTCCGCATAACAAATGATGCGGTTTGTTTTTCCAAGAAGAACATCATGGATCATATCAAGTTGGTACTTTTGTTGTAATTTCTTTGAAGCGATGTCAAAATAAGGATTTTTCATTGATGAATCTCCATATATGCATGTGTACCTTTATTATAGGTAATCCAAGTAAAAAAACAAAGAAATTAACAAATACTTAAGAAAAAAAGCACATAAAGTGCCTTTAACTGATTTTGGGTTCTACTAAATTCAAGACAACAGCACCAATCGCATTACCAAAGATCCAAATCGTTGTGTAAAGCAGTGCTTGCCATGACCATGTATTTCCTACAAAGAAATAAAGCATATTTGCGATACTATGTTCAAACTTTGAAAGAATAAAGATCGTCACCGCAAAGATCACAATCAAAACCTTCATTAAATCGATTTTCATTGCTTTATAACCTTGAACACCTACATACATCATCATGCCACAAAAAATGGCTAAGATGAGTGTTTCATACCATGCATTGCTAAGTTTCAATAAACTTAATGTTTCTGCAGCATCAATGACTGTATCAATGCCTGAAAAACGGAATAATAAACCTACTAAACCTATACCAATGATATTACCTACAAGTGTTTTTAACAATACTATGAGATAACCTTTTTCATAGGGTAAGAGATATCCTACTTTACCGGTGTATAAGTAATAACCTTTTGTGACAACCATGAGCAATCCAAAACTGAAGAGGAGTGCACCAATCACTTTGTTGTCAACAGATAAATAAGCAACGCCTGCGATTCCTATAAACAAACCTGCCAATATCGCCTTAATGATGATTGAATCTTTCATGATTATTTTATCCTTTTGAACCCATAGATTGCACCTACAACAAAGTTGGCTAACTTTGCTGGCAAAAACTTATGGAGTATGACAAATATTTTATATTTGAAACCAATGGTTTTATAAAGTGGCATATGTCTTCGTTTAATGAGGCGAGTTATCGTTTTTGCTGCAACTTCAGGGTCCATACCGTTGCGTTCATCATGTTCCATGACACCAACCGATTTATCAATTCTCTTTTGATAGATTGGGCTATCAATTTCATTTTTCTTTCTATTCTTGGTGAATCCTGTTTTAATATCACCAGGCATCACTGAACACACTTGAATTTTATACGGGGAAACCTCGTTATGCAGTGCTTCACTAAATGCATTGATTGCTGCTTTAGAACTAGAATAGAAAGCTTGAAAAGGAATGGCTAAACGGCTTGCAACTGAACTCATGTTAATGATTTTGCCCCCACCTGTTTGTCTCATCAGAGGAAGTGCTGCTTTTGTAGAGTGAAAGACACCCATGAAATTAACATTCATCAGTTCATTCGCATCTTCAATCGATGTATCCTCGATACTTCCGGATATACCAAATCCAGCATTGTTGATCAACACATCAATGCGTCCTTCGATATCATAAATATCTTTATAGCATGTATTCAATTGTTCAAAATTGGTCACATCAGCTTGGATACCTTTCACGTTTTTTTCGTGAATCTTTGATCGACTTATCCCATAAACGTGGTGTCCTTTAGCTCCTAAATAATTAGCAACCTGTAAGCCAATCCCAGATGATGCGCCTGTTACAATAATGACTTTCATTTTTACTCCTTTAAATCCTCTAATCCTTTTAGGACTTCCACAATCTTTTCAATAGCTTGGTCCATTAATTCTTTGGTATGTGTTGCCGTATAGCTTGTACGAATTAAGCATTCACCAATAGGTGTTGCTGGTGGTACAACAGGATTGACATAAACGCCATGTTCAAAAAGCTGATTGCACGCAATCATCGTACGTAGTGGCATAAATGTATAAATAGGGATAATCGGTGTTTTCGAATCTCTGATTTTTAATCCTTTAGCTTTTAATCCTTGACGCATGTATTCTGCAATATCATTTAATGCCTGAACACGTTCAGGTTCACGCTTTAATACGCGTAATGCAGCTAAAGCTGCAGCTGTATTTGAAGGTGGAATAGCCGCAGAAAAGATATAAGGACGAGAGTTATGTCTGATATAATCAACAACATCCTTTTCAGCAGCAACGTAGCCACCTAAAGATGCAAGTGATTTAGAGAATGTTCCCATAATGATGTCAACTTCTTTTTCTAGCCCAAAGTGTTCTGCAGTACCTCTACCACGAGCACCCATAACACCTAAGCCGTGTGCATCATCAACCATGACACGGGCACCATATTTTTTTGCGAGTGTTACGATTTCAGGCAGTTTTGCAATATCACCACTCATGGAGAATACACCATCCGTGATAATTAATTTTCCTTTATTATCAGGTGCTTTAGCAAGCTTTTGTTCGAGATCTTCCATATCCGCATGCTCAAAGCGAATAACTTCTGCATAGCTTAATCTTGTGCCATCGTAGATGCTTGCATGGTTTTCTTTATCAGAAAAAATGATATCATTTCTACCAGCTATGGCTGAGATAATACCTAAGTTTGATTGAAAACCTGTTGAGAAAATTGTACAATCTTCTTTATTTAAAAATTCAGCTAATTCATGTTCTAACTCTTTATGTAAATTGAGTGTTCCATTTAAAAAACGAGATCCAGATACACCTGTTCCATATTTGAGTGTTGCGTCAACTGCTGCTTGAATGACTTCAGGGTGTGATGTAAGACCAAGATAGTTGTTTGATCCAATCATGATCATTTCTTTGCCTTCCATATGAACAACAGTATCCTGTTTTGATGTTAATTCATGAAAGTAAGGATAATATCCTGCTTCACGTGCCTTTTTGGCTGTGTCATATTGATAACACTTTTTGAATAAATCCATAGTATTTCCTCTTTTCAAAAAAAACCGCTTAAATCTATTATATTACATTTTAATGTAAATACATCTTTTGAATCATTCGTTTTTACATGAAAGCGTTTATGATGAAAGACGATTGCTAAACTTTCATGAAATTGTTAAGGACATAAAAGCTTTTTCTTCCATAGTTTATCACGTATTTCAATAGGGCATTGAAACAACGAATTATCTCTTACGTAAATTATGATATAAATTTATGATACGACAACCTAAATTGATGTTAAAAAGAGCATAAAATACAGCATTTCTTACAAATATCTTAAATCGTATCACGAACATGTTCAAACCGTTTGTTTAGAAGCTAAAAATACTTTACAATAGATATGTATTTAATAAATTAAATGAGGTCGTGTATACATGAATTATATCAAAATTGATAAAACGATAAAAAAAGCACTCTATCTTCAGATCAAAGATTCCATTGAGGATGCGATTAAAAAAGGTGCACTCACTGATAATGACCGCTTACCTACAGAAAGTGAATTGTGTGATGTCTTTGGAATCAGTGATATCGTTGTAAAAAACGCTTATAAATTGCTCGTCAAACAGGGTTTAATTATTCGTGTCCAAGGTAGTGGCACTTTTGTTTCTACACGCAAAGTTTTTAAGTTCCCTTTAGGTGGTTTTGACCGTTTATCTAACTTTTCAAGTTACACCTATCACTCCAAGTCAAAACGCGTGATTCTTTTTGATATCGCGAAAGATGATGAGATGGTTAAAACAACATTAGGTTTATCCGATCAAACATCTTACTTTGTAGCGAAATATATTGTGTTCATTGAAAATGCAGAAGTTTTAATGCAAACCCTCTATTTATCACAAGCTAAATTCCCTGATTTATCTATCCATGATATCGAACAACATAATTTAGTTGAATTATTACAATCCCGTTTTCCTTATGGTATTAAACGTGTTAAAAATGGTTTTAGCCCCGTGAATTTAACCTCTTCTGAAGCACTGTTACTCAATACATATAAGCATGCTGCAGCTCACAAGGTACGTACGGTTGTTCATTATAAACATGATTTGCCCATCGCATTTATTGAAACACTCTTTTTAGGACAGTATACACAGTTTGAGGTGATTTTAGGATGAAATTAGATAAGATAAAAATTGATAAAAGACAATCGACACCCATTCCTTTACAAATATTTCAAGTCATCAAAGCGCTTCTCGTTGATCAGCAGATCAATTATTTAGAACAGCTTCCTTCGGTTGAAGAGGTATCATCATATTTTGAAGTTGACATGAAAGATGTGAAAGAAGCATATTCACGTTTAGTTTCTGAAAACTTACTCCATGTGGAACAAGAAAAGTATTATGCCAATTATGTTACTTTTTCATCAGATTATTACATAAAACCTTCTAAACTTTATGATATTATTATTAAATTAGGGTTGACCCCTTCCATTAAAACCATTAAAAAAAGAGTAACTGTGTTACCCTTCCATTTACAAATTGAATCATCTGTAAAAAATGATGATACCTATATTCACTTAAAAAGAATTTATTACGGAAATGATGTTCCTCTAGCTTTGATGGATACGTATCTTCCCTATAAAACTTTTCACAACATTGAACATTTGATTGTTGATGAAAAACCGTTGTATGATATCATCTTCAATGAAGCAGGAAAACTTGTCTCATCAGGAAAAAGATTGATGACTGTGGTCAATTTAGCGCGCGAAGATGCGAAAATATTAAATGCAGCACGTGATACTGCGAGCTACCAAGTTGTTTCATCAACTTATGATCAACATCATCATTTAATCGATATTTCAAGAAGTATTTCCACGATGAATCAATACTTTGAAGTTGATTTCAATGAAGATGACATTCAAAAGATTGCTAAAAATCATTTCTTTTACATCTAGTCAGCACATGCTGACTTTTTTTATATATACAAGGCCATCAACGTGCTATCGTAATATGTTCCATCAATCAAAAGTTCTCTTTTTTCAATACCATAGGTTTGAAAACCTACAGATTTATAAAGATGTATGGCATGATCATTATTAAAAGTTACTGTTAAAAAGATGTTGATGATACCGATTGATTTAGCTTCTTCAATCATCTGAAGTAACAGTTTTTTTTCTATACCTTGATGTTGATATTTTTGATCGACATACATTGCAGCTAAATGTCCATTATGTTTTGTTTTATCGTGTTCTGATCTTCTCATCGTTAAAATACCCACAAGATCATCTTCAAGAAAGGCACCTAGTGTGATATTTTGTTCATCCTTTAAGCGTTTTTCAAAGAATGCTAAAGGAAGAGGTGCTTCTTCTTCAAACGAAGATCCAAAAGCTTCTTTTGCATGTATAAGTCCATTCAATCTTAACATTCGATATTTGACTGCATTTGTATCGTTTAATCTCATGATGTTTATCATATGATCTCCTTCATGCATAAGTTTTTACATGTTATAACTATTTCTCATTATATCAAACAAAAAAAGGATTTCAGCGACCTGAAATCCTTTTTACTCTTAATAGTCTAAATCTTCTTCTTCAGTATACGTATTTGAGCGATCATAATCAAATGATGTTTCTCTTAAAATACCTGTACCTGCTGGGATTAATCCACCAATGATGACATTTTCTTTCAAGCCATGGAGTTCATCGGTCTTACCTTTAATCGCTGCATCTGTTAAAATACGTGTTGTTTCCTGGAAGGATGCTGCTGATAAGAAGGAATCACTTCTTAAGCTTGCTCTTGTGATACCAAGTAAGATAGGTCTACCGACAGCTGGGCGTTTAAATTGACCAAAGGCCACTTTATTCGCACGCTTAAATTCGGAAACTGACACTTCAGTACCTGGAAGAAGATCCGTATCACCTTCGGTGACAATGGTAATTCTTCTTAACATTTGACGGATAATAAGTTCAACGTGCTTATCGGAGATTTCAACCCCTTGTGCGCGATATACCTTTTGAACTTCTTCTAAGATGTAAAGTTCAGCAGCTTCTGCTGAGACAACTCTTAAGAGTTCTTTAGGATTAATCGAACCTGGAGTTAATTTTTGACCCGCCTTGACGGATGCTCCTTTTCTCACTAATGCTTCGATGTTAGGATCAACGGTATACTTATATTCTTTATCAGCCTGATCAACGACAGTAATGACTGAAATGCCACCACGTTGACGATCAATCGATTTAACTTTACCATCGATTTCTGAAATAACTGCTTTCCCTTTTGGATTACGTGCTTCAAAAAGTTCTTGAATACGTGGAAGACCTTGCGTGATATCGGATGCTGAGGCAACCCCACCAGTATGGAAGGTTCTCATGGTTAACTGTGTACCAGGTTCACCAATTGATTGTGCAGCAACAACACCAACAGCTTCACCAACTTCAACACGTGTGTTTGTTGCTAGGTTACGTCCGTAACACTTCGCACATACGCCATTGTCAGAGTTACATGTGAGGTTTGATCTAATTTCCACTTGTTCGATTTCAGCCTTAATAATGGCTTGGCCAGTTTCTTCAGTAACGAGTTCATTACGTTTAACAAGAACTTGTTTCGTCTTGGGATGAACAACATCTTTTGATGCATAACGCCCAACGATACGGTCGTATAATGGCACAATTTCTTTGGTGTCTTCTTTAATAGCTGCCATCATCACGCCACGTTCTGTTCCGCAGTCTTCATCAACAACGATCACATCTTGGGATACGTCAACTAAACGACGTGTTAAATACCCTGATTCAGCAGTCTTTAACGCTGTATCGGTAGAACCCTTACGGGCACCGTGGGTAGAAATAAAGAATTCAGATACGGTTAAGCCTTCTCTAAAGGATGCTTTGACAGGAACTTCAATGATTTCACCTTTAGGGTTATTCATGAGTCCACGCATACCAGCGAGCTGAGCAAAGTTGGATGCATTACCTCTGGCACCAGAGTCTGACATCATGTAGATATTATTATCCTTATCGAACTCTTCCATGAGACCTTTTTGGATATCGTCTCTGGCATCTTGCCATTCTTTGATGACTAAGTCTCTTCTTTCTCCATCAGTTAACCAACCTTGATCGAATAAATCAGTGATTTCTTCAATTGAATGATTGGTTTGTGCTAAACGTTCTTCCTTTTTAGAGTAAACGTTAATATCAGCAAATGATACGGTAATACCCGCAACTGTTGAATACTTGAAGCCTAAATCTTTGAGTCTGTCTAGCATCTTAGATGTTTCTGAAATGTGTAATTCTTTAAATACTTGAGCAATAATTTGAGATAAGAATTTCTTTTTGAAAGGTGATGGTACAGGGATGTTGTCTAAGACATCCTTTGGATTAACACCTTTTTTGATGAAATATTTATCTGGTGTATATTTTTCGAGGTTTTCTAAAGTTGGTTCATTTAAGTAAGGGAATGAAGGAGGAAGAATACGGTTAAAGATTAATTTACCTAATGTTGTCACTAAGTATTTTTGTTTTTGTTCTTCCGTGAATTTTTGATTGATTGAATTTGGATCAACAATAATACGCGTGTGTAATCCAATTTCTTCATGTTGGTGAGCTAAATAAGCTTCATCATAATTCCAATAGAAATGTCCTTCATTTCTGTTTTTGTGAAGATGTTCTGCTTGACGTTCATTGGCGCGATACCCACCAAATCCACGATCAAGTTTTTCTTCAATGGTTAAATAGTAGTTACCTAAAACCATGTCCTGTGATGGTGTAACAACAGGTTTACCATCTTTAGGATTTAAGATGTTATTGGATGCAAGCATTAATAAACGAGCTTCTGCTTGTGCTTCGTTAGAGAGTGGTACGTGAACCGCCATTTGGTCACCGTCAAAGTCCGCGTTAAACGCAGGTGTAACGAGTGGATGTAAGCGAATCGCTTTACCATCGATTAATTTAGGTTCAAATGCTTGAATACCTAAACGGTGAAGTGTAGGTGCACGGTTTAATAGAACAGGATGTTCTTTAACAACCTTTTCTAATGCTGCCCAAACATCATCATCCATCTTTTCATACTTCAGGTTAGCATTTTTCTTAGCATTGGCATCATTACCTTGTAGCTTTTGTAGTTCTCTTAAGACGAATGGCTTAAATAAAATGATGGCCATTTCTCTGGGGATACCACATTGATACATTTCTAAGTCTGGTCCAACGATAATAACGGAACGTCCTGAGTAGTCAACGCGCTTACCAAGAAGATTTTGTCTAAAGCGACCTTGCTTACCACGTAACATATCAGATAATGATTTTAAGTGTCTGTTTCTTTCAACAGCTGCTTTTTTACCACGTTTTGCATTATCAAAAAGGGCATCAACAGCTTCTTGAAGCATACGCTTTTCGTTTTTAGTGATTAGGCGTGGTGCATTTTGTTCTTTTTGTTTTTTCAAACGGTTGTTACGGTTAAGAATACGACGATATAAGTCATTTAAGTCTGTTGTCGCAAATCTTCCACCGTCTAATGCAACCATGGGACGTAAATCAGGTGGAATGACTGGAATAACATCCATAACCATCCATTCTGGTTTATTATCCGAATTGTTGAACGCTTCAACAACTTCTAAACGCTTGATAATACGATCTCTTTTTTGTTTAGAACTTGTCTTTAATTTTCTTCTTAGAGACTTCACTTCTTTATCTAAATCTAATTCTTGTAAAAGCTTTTTAACAGCTTCTGCACCGGTTAATGCTGTGAAGCGATTACCGTATTCTTCAGATAAAGCTGAGAAATCTTGTTCAGTTAAAATTTGTTTCTTTGATAGTGGAGCAGTACCTGGATCAGTTACGATATAGGCTGCATGGTAAACAACTTCTTCCAAGGCTTTCGCTTTAATTCCTAAAAGGATGGCTAGGCGTGATGGTGAATTTTTTAAATACCATGTGTGAACGACAGGTGCTTCAAGTTCGATATGACCCATGCGTTCTCTGCGCACTTTAGATTCAGTAATTTCAATGCCGCACTTTTGACAGATTTGGCCTTTATTACCGGATTGTTTCTTACCACATGCACATTGATAATCTCTGGTTGGTCCGAAAATACGTTCGCAGAACAATCCACCTTCTTCAGGTTTTGATGTGCGGTAGTTAATGGTTTCATGTGTTTTAACTTCGCCATAAGACCATTGTCTGATTTCTTCAGGAGAAGCGAGACGAATCTTTAAATGCGAGAAGGTACGTGAACCGTAACCTTTTCTAATGGGTTGTACATGACGATGAATACGTTCATCAAGATCGATTTCTTCAGTTTCTACAACTTCTAATAAAACGTCTTCTTCAACAACTTCATGGGCATGTTCCTTAAGGGCATCAAAACCATAAAGTTCTAAAAGTTGATTGACTTCTTGACGTAAAATCGCATCATCTTCAAATAAATGATACAGTGTGTGACGATCAAAATCTAAAAATTCTTTTAAATCTTGAATGTTAGCTCCCTGTAGGATCGCAACAACTTCATCGCTTAAATTTAAGTTATCTAAATTTCTTGGTAATTGGTAACGACGAAGAATCGATTTGATTTCTTCAAAGCTATCACCAAGTAACATGTTCAATTCTTTTAAATTGAAGGTGTTAAAATCTTCAAGTTGGTCAATACCAGATAGTTTTAAAGCTTTGAGAGCTTCTTCTGACAATTTTAAAGATTCAACATGTAATGTTAATTTTTCTTTAGCCATTAACGGAACCCTCCTTTAAACTTGCTGGGACTGTTATCAACCAGTGATTTCTGAGCTTCATTTTCACCTGTAGTTGCATCAATGAGTTCAACATATAAGCCAAGTGCTTGAAGTTCTCTTGTAAGTACTCTAAATGATTCAGGGATTGATGCTGGTGGAATCGGCTTATCGTGTGTAATGGCACTATAAACTTTATTTCTTCCAAGCATATCATCTGATTTCACGGTTAACATTTCTTGGAGTGTATGTGCAGCGCCATATGCATAGAGTGCCCATACTTCCATTTCACCAAAACGCTGACCACCATTTTGTGCCTTACCACCCATCGGTTGTTGTGTGACGAGTGTGTATGGACCAACAGAGCGCGCATGGAGTTTGTCATCAACCATGTGTGATAGTTTAATCATGTACATGACACCTACTGAAATTCTGTTTTCATAAGGTTGACCTGTACGACCGTCGTATAAGACAGTTTTTCCATCTGGATCAATACCAGATTCTGCTAATATCGACTTGAGGTCTTCATCAGAGACACCATCAAAAACCGGTGTCGCTACTTTAACACCTAACTTCTTAGCTGCTAATCCTAAATGAATTTCTAGGATCTGACCAATATTCATACGTGATGGTACACCAAGTGGGTTTAACATGATGTCAACAGGTGTTCCATCAGCCATGTATGGCATATCTTCTCTTGGTAAAATCTTGGAGATAACACCCTTATTACCATGACGACCAGCCATTTTGTCACCTTCAGAAATCTTACGTTTCTTAGCAACATAAACTCTGATGACTTCGTTAACGCCACTGGGGAGTTGATCACCGTTCTTCTTTGAGAAGTATTGAATCGATTGAACAATACCGCCACCACCATGTGGAACACGGAGTGATGAATCACGATATTCTCTTGATTTTTCACCGATGACAGCATGAATTAATTTTTCAGATGGGCTTGGTTCAAATACACCTTTTGGTGTAATTTTACCCACTAAGATATCATTTTCTTTAACTTCTGAACCTGGAATAATAATGCCGCGTTCATCTAAGTTCTTTAAAGCATCTTGACCAGCATTTGGAACTTCACGTGTGATTTCTTCACGTCCAGAACCTGTTTTTAATTCTCTGGTTTCAATTTCATATTCATCGATATGAACCGATGTGTAAACGTCTTGTTTAACTAAATCTTCAGAAAGGATGATTGCATCTTCATAGTTGTATCCTTCCCATGTCATAAAGGCTACAGTAACGTTTCTACCTAAAGCAAGTTCACCTTTATCTGTGGATGGACCATCTGCTAAGACATCACCTTGATCAACGAATTCGCCAACTTTCACTAATGGACGTTGTAAAATACATGTATCTTGGTTCGATCTGAAAAAGCGAATGAGTTCATAGGTTTCACTATTTCCCATACCATAATCACTTAATATTTTCGCAATTTCATATGTGAATGGTTTTTCCATATCGAATAGTTTGTTGTTGCCGACATAAACAGTTTGTTCTGGTTGTGGTGTAATGACAATCTTTGTTGCATCAGCAAATGTGACAAAACCTGCAATACGTGAAACAATAACAGCACCAGAGTCTTTAGCGGCACGGTATTCAATACCTGTACCAACGATAGGTGAATCTGGTTTTAATAAAGGTACAGCTTGACGTTGCATGTTCGCACCCATTAAGGCACGTGAAGCATCATCATGCTCCAAGAATGGAATCGTAGATGTCGCAACAGATACGATCTGTTTTGGAGATACGTCCATAAATGTGATTTCATCAGGATCAAACATGGATGTTTCACCACGATGACGACCAATCACTCTTTCAGCAACGATTTCACCAGCTTCATTTAATTCAGTAGCTGCTGAAGCGATAACTTCATCATATTCTTCATCTGCAGTTAAATAACGTGATTCACTGGAGACAACATATTTACCATTGTTATGGTTAACCGCTAAGTAAGGCGTTTGTATAAAGCCGTATTGGTCAACTTTACCATAAGTTGCTAAAGATGAAATAAGACCAATTGATGGACCTTCAGGTGTTTCAATTGGACAGATACGTCCATAGTGCGAGTTATGAACGTCACGCACTTCAACACCTGCACGATCTCTTGCAAGACCACCGGTACCAAGCGCAGACACTCTACGTTTTTGTGTTAATTCAGCAAGTGGGTTGATTTGATCCATGAACTGTGAAAGCTGTGAACTACCAAAGAATGTTTTAATCGCACCCGCGAGTGGTGTCATGTTAATAATATTCGAAGGAGTGGCATCAGCAAACGTTGTTGTTGACATCTTATCTTTAATATTCTTTTCAGCTCTTGCTAAACCAATTCTAAATTGATTCTTTAATAATTCGCCGATCAATCTTAAACGACGATTACCTAAATGGTCGATATCATCTGTTTGTCCAAGACCGTCATAGAGATTTAAATAGTAACTCATGGATGCAACGATATCAGATAACGTGATGTATTCTTTTGTTTCTCTTTGATCGTTACCAATAACTTTTACTGGAATAATCTTTTCTGTTTCTTCATCTTTGACAGTGACTTCAATCATTTCAACGATCACGCCTTCGCGTTCTCTTTCACGTTGATAAATATCGCCTGACAAGAAGTACTTAATGACTTTTTCATCAAGTGACTGACGTGTTCTTCTTAAGATAGCAATCACTTCATCGGTGACTTCTGTATTTTTTGAAACTAGGATTTCACCTGTTCTTAAATTAATAATGTTTTCTTTGGTGTAAAGTGTTTCTCCACCATCAGGAAGACGTGTTGCCAAGATTTCATCAGGTGTTTCATTTTGAAGTGATTCTTCTTTAGAAATAATTTCACGGCGTAATGCGTGTCTGTTTTCTCTTAATGTTTGAATGACTTCACGTGTGATTTTTGTCTTTTCAGGAATAATGACTTCACCCGTGTTTGGATCAACGACATCAACTGATGTATATTGTCCATGAATGCGTGTTAAAACATCAAGCTTTTTATTAAACTTGTAACGCCCGACAGCGGCTAAATCATAACGTCTTCTTTCGAATAGACGCATTCTAATAAATTCTCTTGCTGCATCAGCAGGAACTTTTTCACCCTGTCTTAATTTTGAATATAGATCAACAATAGCTTCATCGCTATTTTTGGTTTCATCTTTTTCAAACGTAGCTTCTAAGTAAGTAGACTTACCAAAAACTTCTAAAATATCTTTTTTCTTACCCAAACCAAGTGCGCGCATCATGGTTGTCATTGGAACTTTCTTTGAACGGTCGAGCTTAGCATACATAATATTCTTAGAGCCGAGTTCATATTCGATCCAAGCACCACGCGTTGGAATGACTTGAGCCATGTATTTCACCATGTTGAGTTTCTTATCAAGTTCACTGGTAAAATATGCACCAGCTGAACGAATGATCTGTGAAACTACAACGCGTTCTGCGCCATTAATGACAAAAGTACCCGACGGTGTCATGTAGGGTATTTCACACATTAAAACGACGTTTTCACGAACTTCGCCAGTCACGGCATTTTCAAGCTTCACACGTGCTGAAAGCTGTTTAGCGTAGTTGACATCTCTTAGTTTAGATTGTTGGATGTTATACTTTGGTTCTGCTAAAAAGTGTTCTTCAAAATAGAGCTTTAAATCACCATTATGTCCTTCAATTGGTGAAATATCTTCCAACAATTCTCTGATACCTTCATCGATAAACCACTTAAATGATTTGGTTTGAATCTCGATGAGGTCTGGCAAATCAATGTCATAACGCATTTTAGAATAATTTCTACGCTCTGCCTTTTTGCCGTATTTGACGCTTCGATATCCCATAATCCACACTCCTATCGTCTTTGGAAATCGTGTTTTTATATATATAAAAATGGAAAGAAAACAACATTATGCATTTTACAATATTATCATATTGTGTTTCAATAGTCAATCTTTTTTAGAACTTTTGTGAAAAAAGAATCCAATATCCGCTTTTCCGTTCTAGAATGGTGCAGTTGCCAAAAAGCGATTGAAGTTTCTCAACAGAAGATGGTGCACCTTGCTTTTTTTGTATCACAACATATAAAACGCCATGATCATTTAGCGCTTGATATGCGCCTTCATACAGTTGAAAAACTGTTTTTTTGCCTGCACGAATCGGTGGATTCGTCACAACAGCATCTGCTTTATGATTGACATTGTCAAAGAGAAAACTCACTTGAGCTTTCACATGGTTGACCTTGTTTTCTTTGATGTTTTTGTTAGTTAGTTCAATCGCTCTTTCGTTGACATCATACGCAAAAATGGCTTTATCTGGATAAACCTTAGCAAGGTAAATACTGATGGGGCCATACCCTGAACCCATGTCAACAACAGTTTTAACATCATCTGATAATTGAATGGTTTCAAGTAATACTCTTGTCCCATAATCGAGTGCGCCTTTAGAGAAAACACCCTTGTCAGTATGAAGTCGCATTGAAACATCCTTGATGCTAACATCAAGGATTTGTTCCTCATGCATAAGCGATTCATCGTTTAAATAATAATGACTCATTGGTCCCCCTCTTAACGGCGAAAAAACCCGAGATCAATTCTCAGGTTAAAAATTCGCTTCGTCTAGAAGTTACTTGACTTCAACAGTTGCACCAGCATCTTGTAATTGTTGCTTGATTGCGTCTGCTTCTTCCTTCTTAATCTTTTCTTTGATAACTGCGTCAGCTGTTTCAGTTAAAGTCTTAGCATCTGCTAATCCTAAACCTGTAAGTTCACGAACAACTTTGATGACTGCAATTTTGTTAGCACCGAAAGTCTTAAGAATAACGTTGAATTCTGTTTGTTCTTCAACAGCTGCTGCGGCTGCTGCAGGAGCTGCTGAGACTGCAGTTGGATCAATACCGAATTCTTCTTTTAAACCATCAACTAAATCCTTGATTTCTAATAAAGTCATTTCTTTTAAAGCTTCAATAAAAGCTGCTTTTGTAAGTTTTGCCATGTTTAATTTCCTCCTAAATTATTCTTCTGGGTTGCTGATCATATGTAGACCAAGCGCTAATTCTCTCACTGGTGTCAGCATACCAACTGCTAACATGGTGAGTAGTGTTTCTCTTGATGGTAATGTAGCTAATTCATTAAGTGTATCAATGCCTACAACTCTACCCTCGACAATACCTGAACTCATTTGTACAACTTTGTTTTCCTTCGCAAAATCGAAAACGATCTTTGCAGGTGCAACAACATCTGAGTAGCTCAATGCGAGTGCTTTAGGTCCGACTAAAGTGTCAGCTAAATCACCGAATCCAGCAGCGATTGAAGCTCTTCTCGAAATATTGTTTTTGTAGACTGTGACATCACAGCCTGCTTCTCTTAACTGGTTACGAAGCTTAGTGAAAGCTTCAACGGTTAAACCAGGATAATCGAAGGCAACAACGGTTGTAGCACGTCCAAGCTTTTCAGTTAATTCACGTACAGCTTCTGCTTTACGTTCAATAATAGCCTTTTGCATGAAATGCCTCCTTCGTTTAAAAAAATCTCTCTTCCGCCAAAAGACAAAAGAGAGCATGTATCTAAAAAGATTACAAACACCTCGGTAGGAAATTAAGCGATTCGCACCTACTGTCTTTGGCGATTAAATTTGTTTTTAAGTCTTAACCGCGTGCTTTCAAGGATTCTTCATCCAAATGAATGCCGGGAGCCATACTTGATGTAACAGTAATGTTTTTCATGTATGTACCCTTGACGGTTGTTGGTTTGATACGGAGTAGTTGATCATAAATGGTTTTCGCATTTTCTTTCAACTGTACTGCGGTAAATGATACACGACCAATAGGTGCGTGGATGTTACCAACCTTATCAACTCTGTATTCGATTTTACCATTTTTAATTTCCTGGACGGCTTTTGTTACATCCATGGTCACTGTACCTGTCTTAGGGTTTGGCATTAAGCCTTTAGGACCTAAGATACGTCCAAGTTTACCAAGTTGTCCCATCATATCAGGTGTAGCAACCATCACATCGAAATCAAACCAGCCTGCGCCGATCTTTTGGATGAGTTCTGCTGCACCAACGAAATCAGCACCAGCAGCTTCTGCTTCTCTTGCTTTTTCGCCTTGTGCGATAACAACAACGCGGGAAACTTTACCTGTACCGTGTGGTAAAACGATAGCTCCTCTTAAGTTTTGCTCAGCCTTTCTTGGGTCAAGGTTGAGTCTAAATGCGATTTCAACAGTCGCATCAAACTTAACATAAGAGGTCTTCTTCACTAAATCCATTGCTTCATCAACTAAATAGTTTTTCGAGCTGTCAATGAGTTTAGCTGCTTCAAGGTATTTCTTTCCTCTTTTCATATTCTTCCTCCTAAAATGTGGTCTAGCGGGATATCCTCCCACAATTTAGATAGCTAGCGATCTAAATTATTCTGAAACTGTGATACCCATCTGACGTGCTGTACCTTCAATGATTTTCATTGCTGCTTCAACTGTATGAGCATTTAAGTCAGGCATCTTCTTTGTTGCAATGTCTTTTAACTGAGCTTGAGTGATTGTTGCAACCTTATCTTTCTTAGCGTTTTTAGAGCCAGATTGAATGTTTGCAGCTTTCTTCAGTAAGTCACTTGCGGGTGGGGTTTTGGTGACGAATGAGAATGTACGGTCATCATAAACCGAGATAATCACTGGAACAACAAATCCCATTTGATCTTTTGTTGCTTCGTTAAATTGTGAACAGAATGCTGGAATGTTAACCTGTGCTTGACCAAGTGCTGGACCAACTGGTGGCGCTGGATTAGCTTTTCCTGCTGCAATTTGTAATTTAACGACTTTAACAACTTTTTTTGCCATGAGACACAACCTCCTTCTTTACATAAGTATGTGGTATGAATTTCATTCTTCCACTATGGTGTGCTTTCACACGCGATATAATTCTATCATTTAGGGTGTGCTTTGTCAATGAAAAAAACGGGTTTTTTATTTAATTTTTGCTCCGAATGGGAATAGAGCAAGCTGTGCAAGCTTAAACCATTGTAGACCGAAGGGAATACCGATGATGGTTATGCAGAAGAAAACGCCTAATCCAAGATAACCTAACATCATTTCCCAACCAAATAAAATAGCCCAGATGATATTGATAATGGGATGTTCAGAAAATCTGGTGTCTACATCTTTTCCAAATGGGAAAATAACAAGACCAGCAAATTTAAATGCTTGGATTCCAAAGGGGATACCAATAATAGTGACACATAAGAGTAAACCGGCAAGAAGCCAAAGTAGGGCAGCAATAGCTCCACCAAAAATAAACCAAATGATATTACCTAAAAGTTTCATGAATGATACCTCCTAGAATCATTATAACAAAAACCCCTTAAAAAGGGGCTTTTACTAAAATTTGATCTATAAGCTGTGATTAAAAACCACATTCATCGTGATCGCAAGCTTGTGATTCATCTTGGTCACCTAAGGTTTGTAATGGGTTTTCTTCTGTCCAAATTTGTTCTAATGCTTGTTTAAAGTATTCGGTTTGTTGTGCACCAGAAATACCATATTTGCGATTTAAAACAAAGAATGGAACCCCTTGAACACCAATTTGACGTGCTTCTTGTTGTTCAAATGTCACTTGATCTTTATACTCGTTATTCTTTAAGACCTCTAGTGCTTTTTCTTTGGGTAATCCAACTTCTGAAGCAAGACGAGCAAGCGTTTCATGATCTGCAAGATTTAAACCATCTGTAAAATAAGCTTTCATCAGACGTGATGTTAAAACTTCTTCTTTTCCAAGTGTATTCGCCCATTTTGCGATACGATGAGCATCAAATGTGTTTGTCATTTGGATGATGTCATAATTATAGGTTAACCCTACTGATTTAGCGTTCGCTGTAAACATTTTAAAGCGTTCTTTGGCTTGTTCGACTGTTGTTCCATGCCCTTCAGCAAAAGCCTCGTAGGCGTTGCCTTTCATCGTTTTAGGAGCGGTTGGATTGAGTTGATAAGCTTTGTAGATAACCTCTACGTGGTTTTTATGTTTGAATTGATCAAGTGCTTCTTCGAAGCGTGTTTTTCCGATATAACAGAATGGACATGCAAAATCGGACCAGATTTCTATTTTCATAAGATATACCTCCATTTTCCATAAACATTATAACAAATAGAATGTCAAAATCAAGAGATATTGCTTAAATTTTTGCATTTATTTAACTTTATTGCGTTGATTAAAAGCAAATACCACACTTGAAGTAACTGGTTACGATAAACTGGATGTAAGAGGTGTATATGATGTACCATACAAACCAAACAATGCATATCCATAGCATCAGTCTTTCAACTAAAGATCTCAAACGTTCACTTTTCTTTTATCGCGACATTTTAGGGTTTACTGTTAATCATCTTTCGCATAACATAGTTGCTTTAAGCACAGATCAGGGAGACACACTGATAGAACTGATTGAAGACCAACACTTAAAACCGATTGGCATAACCCAAGGGTTGTATCATTTTGCTATACTTTTACCTAGTAGAAATGATTTAGCTTTGGTTGTTCAACGACTAATTTTGAAAAGATATCCCATATCTGGTGCATCCGATCATGGCGTAAGTGAAGCTATCTATTTAAATGATCCTGATGGTCATGGTGTTGAAATTTATTTTGATCGTCATCCTGATAAATGGCCAGTTGAACAGGGACGTTTAATCATGTATACACATGCACTTGATATCGATGATCTTATGAAAGAAATTGATTCATCAATACCCTATCTATTACCCTCTCAAACCATCATCGGTCATCTTCATTTTCATGTACCTCATCTCGATGAAGCAAAATCGTTTTTTGTTGATTTGTTAGGTTTTGATATCACTATGTATTATGGGAATAGTGCACTATTCATTGCTGACGGGGGGTATCATCATCATATCGGTCTCAATACATGGCATAAAAATGCCCCTCTGAATAATCATGATCAGATAGGGCTGGTAAGCTATCAATTAGATATACCTAGAAAAGCTTTCGAATCGCTCATTGAAAGACTCAATAAAGCTAATTATCCAGTCTTGAATCAACATGGCATGTTATCAATTAAATATTCATTAGGGCATATCATTTATTTAAGAAAAACTTAGTATACTAGATATAATTGAGCGCTAAAGATAATAAAAACATAGAAATGCAAATACTTGATACAATCAAGACGTGTGTTTTGATACGAAATTTTATTGAATTAAGATATACATCGTTATTTTTAATGTAGTAATAAAGACGATATACAATCAGCATACTGATAGCAAACAGTGCAAAACTAAAGTAAACTCTCGTGATAAAGCCGACAAGTAAGAAGATAAAGGCAGGAAAAATATAGCTTAAGATTTCATAGGGGAAACGATGCTGATCATCATATGCACGCTCAATCCATTTGGTAAAAAAGAACGTGGTTAATGAGCCTATAACAATAAGTAAAACATAGATGAAAATCAGCATTTTAATGTTGCCATATGACAAACTATCAAAACTCTGTACAGCTAAATACATGATGAGTAACATCAGTGCATTTAATACAAATCCTTGAATGACAAAGTACCATACCCGTTTCATTGTTAAACCTCACGCTAATTTGTTTCTATTATATCATGTACCTTAAAAAAAGAAAAAAGCGATTCGAATGAATCGCCTTAAAGTTCTCTCACATCGTGTGCATCAACTTCTGTTGGAGTTGCACGACCGAATAAATCTAAATCTACTGTTACCTTTTCTTGATCATCATCCACATGAATAACTTCACCCTTCATGCCAAGCCATGTACCATTCGTGATTTCAACTGTTTTACCAATTAAATTCTGCCATGTTGGCTTGCTGATGATACCTACCTTGAGTAAAATCTGGTTGATTTCATCGGGTGCTAGCGGTACAGGTTTGGTACCACCACCTGAAGAACCTAAGAAACCAGTAACACGTGGTGTATTTCTTACGACGAACCATGATTCATCCGTGACAATCATTTCAACAAAAACATACCCTGGGAAGAGTTGTTTAATCTTCTCTTTTTCTTTACCGTCAGCTTTCTTTTCAATGACAGTTTCTTCTGGGACGATGATTCTGAAAATATAATCAGACATTCCCATCGATTCTACACGTCGTTCCAAGTCACTTTTGACGGCATTTTCATAACCTGAATAGGTTTGAATAATATACCATCTGACCTTTGGCGTCATATCAAATTACCTATCAATGTAATGGAGATTAACAAGTTATATAAAAGAATAAAACCTGTGAGAATGAATAAGAAGATTAAGGTACGTACTGCATGATCTAAGAACTTAGGCCATGTGGGCCAAGTGATTTTCTTAAGTTCAGGAATGGCTGGTAAAAAGAATGGGTAAATAACGAGTGCTAAACCAAAGAGTGAGATAGCAAGTAAAACCCACGCAAAGATAATACCATTATTACCTTGTCCTAAGATGGGGAAGTTTTCATCAATACCAAATAATTCTGTGCGGCTGATAATCATGACTGAAAGTGCTCCAGACAATGTCGCTAGAATACCGAGTAATAAATTTTCCCATTTATATTCTGTTGTTAATACTTCAAGTAATTTGCTTTTTTGTTCAACTTGTTTCTGTTTGATTGCCATACGACGCTAGCCTCCTATTTACTTTCTTTGTGCAAAGTGTGTTTGTTGCATTTCGGACAAAACTTATGTGTTTCGATCCGCTCTTTTTGAGTTGCTTTATTCTTTGTCGTTGTATAATTTCTACTCAAACACTCTGTGCAAACTAATATAATTTTCTCGCGCATTAAAAAACCACCTCTGTGGTCATTCGCAAATGTATTTTAACACTTACGATTGACTTAGTCAACTACCTAATTATTATAACACAATTTTATACTTTTCTTTGATACGATAAATCGCATTATAAATTTGCTTTGATTCATACTTTGTCATCACTTGAATATCTTTAACCGTCTTTCTCTCAATGAAATAATAATGATGGATTTCTTGTTCAATCGGAGAATCAAAGGTTAGATAATCAGCCTCTTCTTCCATGAGCACAGTTTCTTTAATAAAGTCTGTTGTTTCATAAAGCTGATAGTTAGGTAACGTTTTTAAAAGTCCATAGAAATGTCTTTTTAAGATCAGTTCAAAGTATCGTGTAAAACTTTTGTTGTACTTATCATTAAATGTTTTAATCGCACGATGCAAGGTGAGTAGTCCTTCTTGATGAAAGTCATCGTGTTCTTTTTCTTCAAGATGAAGGAAATGAATCTGTTTCCATATCAATTTTTGATATTTTTGATACATAAATTGTAAAGCATGTTCACAATGATCAGCTTGTATCAAATATAACAGTTCATAATCATTCATCACGTAAATCATATTAAGATTTCATCTTGTACATCATCAACGCTGCTGCTACGCTCACATTGAGTGAATTGATTTTCCCATACATAGGAATTTTTACAAGCATGTCACAATTTTGTTTAACCAGAGGTCTCATGCCTTCCCCCTCATTTCCCATCACGATAGCAAGTGAAACACCTTTGGGTAGATCATCATACGTTTTATCGGTTTGTCCATCGGTACCAATCACCCATACACCATGTTTCTTTAATTCTTGCATCGCTTGATTAATGTTTGACACTAAGATGACTTTAACGTGTTCAATTGCACCGGATGATACCTTAGCAACGGTTGCTGTTAAAGGAACTGCACCTTTTTTACTCATGATGATGCCGTCGATTTGCACGGCTTCTGCAGTACGCATGATCGCGCCTAAATTATGAGGATCTTCAATACCATCAAGAATCATGAAATACTGTTTTTGATCTTTATCTAAAATGTCTTTTAAATCATAAGTTTGGTAATCTTCAACATCAGCAACCACACCTTGATGTAATTGATTTTTAGATAACTTGTTTAATTCATTTTTATCTGTTAATTCATACGTTATTTTTTTATCATCAAGAAATTGCATAAACCGAAAATCATTTAATTTTTCATCCATATAGAGATGAAAAAATTTTCGTTTAGCAAAAACCGCTTCTTTAATGACATTCTTTCCATATATAATCAAGAAAACCATCTCCCTTTTGCGTAGTGTATGAAGCATGAATCATACAATCAATATCAACCTTGGTAAAAATTCAAATGAAAGGGCGCGCGAGCGCCCTCTATATTACTGAATATCTGCAATCTTGTTAATCACTGTTCTAATAAATTGTTTTATCCAACTGTAGAGATTTGATAACACATACATCATTGGGAATGTTGCTTGTGCTAAGACAAGAAGCAATAAGATGTGTGGTGCTCCTAAAACAACTGTTGAATCATAGAACTTGCTTGGAACAATCGGTATAAACTGGAAGAAGTTCGGCATAAAGAAGATACCAAAGATAAAGATAACAACCATTAAACTGAATAAAATTCTGCGCATTTTATTAAATGGCGCTGAGACTCTAAAGAGTACGGTTAACGATACTACAGTTGCTGAAATAACAACGAGCGTTTCAGTAATCTTATCGCTCATACCAAGTGAACCTTGAAAAGCGAAAATGATTAAACTGTTAATCATAACCACAAGAGCTCCAGGTAAAGCTGCTTTTAAAATGTTCCATAAGAATTTACCCTTAACCTGTCTGTTATTGGGTTCAAGTGCTAAGAAGAATGAAGGTATACCAATAACAAGATAATCAATTAAAATCAGTTGATTCGGTTGGATTGGATAAACGCCTTTACGAATGATCGCAACGATAGCTAATAAGAATGAGAAAATCGTCTTCGTCAAGAAAAGTGTTGAAACTCTTTGGACGTTATTGATGACTCTTCTACCTTCAGATACAACTTTAGGCATCGAAGAGAAATTAGAATCAAGTAAGACTAAGTGTGAGACATTACGTGCTGCTTCAGATCCTGAAGCCATCGCAATCGATGTATCTGCTTCTTTAAGTGCTAAGATGTCGTTGACACCATCACCTGTCATTGCAACCGTACGTCCATTATTTTTTAAAGATTCGATAAGTAATTTCTTCTGTTGTGGCGAAACTCTACCAAATACGGTGAAACGTGATGCTGAACGAACAACTTCTTTATCTTGCATACCTTCTAAAGAGATGTATTTATCAGCATTAGCAATGCCTGCTCTTTGAGAAATGCGCGATACTGTCGCTGGATTATCCCCAGAAATAACTTTCACATCCACGTTGTGTGATTTGAAATATTCAATCGTGTCAATCGCATCAGGACGAATGGTATCTTCGATCATAATTAATGCGATGGGTACGATTTTACCTTGTACTTGATTATCGACAATATCACCATCACTATAAGCGACAGTTAACACACGATAGCCTTCTTGAGATTGTTTATCAACTTCTTTTGCAATTTGATGATAATTTTCTTTAACGACAAATTCAGGTGCGCCTAATACAAACGTTCCATAACGATCGAATTGAACTGCTGAGAATTTGCGTTGACTCGAAAATGCAATAAGTGCTTTATGACGAATGCGTTTAGCAGTACCAAAGCGTTCTGCAAGAGCATCTGAAGTTAAATTAGGGTCATTTTGTGCGTTAATCATGGCTGAAACAATGTTTTTTAAAGGTAACCCCGTATCATTTTTGTATTCAATGATACTTTTAACGGTCATGGTACCATCTGTGATTGTCCCTGTTTTATCTAAACAAAGTGTATCAACTCTTGCTAGCATTTCGATACAATATAATTCTTGAACAAGTGTATTGTTTTGTGCAAGTCTGATGACACCCACTGCTAAAGCCATGGATGTTAACAAGAATAATCCCGATGGAATCATACCAATCATTGCGCCAGCTGTTTTTTGAACGATTTCATTATACGGAAGTGTTGAATAATTACTCATTAAGTAAAATAAAACACCAGCAATTGGAACGATCAATGCACCAACAATACGAATAATAATCTTGAGTGAACCAAGAAGGTCAGACTGTGGCTTCTTATATTTCTTAGCTTGATTAGTCAATTTTTGAATATAGATATTATGACCTACAGCTGTTACTTGTGCATAACAATTACCAGAAACAATGAAAGATCCTGAATAAAGGGTATCACCCTTCTTCTTAATGATGGGATCAGATTCACCAGTTAATAGCGATTCATTGACTTCAACAGTGCCTTGTCTAACAACAGCATCGGCTGGAATTTGTTTACCTGATGATAGATGTAGGATGTCATCAATAACGACATCGGATACACCAATTTCTAATTCGCTACCATCACGCATAACAATCGCGGTTGGCGCAGTTAATAATGATAATTTATCAATGGTTTTTTTAGCTCTAATTTCTTGAATAATACCAATGGTGATGTTAGCTGTAATAACACCCATGAAAAAGAGTTGTGTAACTGCTGCTCTGACAGAGATTAACCATGCAGCAATACCAAAGTTTAAAAAATTAAAGAATGTAAAAATATTCGATGTGATAATGTTAGTAATCGATTTTGTTGATCCGGTATCTCCAATGTTAGCTAAACCTGCCATTTGGCGAAGTTCAACTTCTTCAGTAGATAAACCTTTTTCAATTTCAGGATTATATCTTTCGACAACAATATCATCTTTTGTTTTTACCCGAGATTTGAGATCGATAGCTTCTTCTGGTTCATCATCCAGCGGTACATGCAGCCCTAAAGGGTCACCCTGCATGGTAACGAGTTCTTCTTTGATGATGGTTTTCGGTCCCTTGGTCTTTTTAGGCTTTGGGGTATCTTTGACTTCCACATCTTCAATCAGTGCTTCTAAATCTTGATTTTGACTTGATTTACTGATTTTTTTGTCAACCGTTT